>Ga0247778_1000231_pt1 | contig 95031 bp, 92 predicted proteins | sample UWRJL049202B5_FD_179939 | JGI IMG/M metagenome (GOLD analysis project Ga0247778, IMG submission 179939) | Plant litter microbial communities from Arlington Agricultural Research Station in Wisconsin, United States - UWRJ-L049-202B-5 | ecosystem: Environmental > Terrestrial > Plant litter >... | reverse complement strand
CGTCTGACCAGCCCCCGTCCTCGTCGCTTCGCTCCGATTCCTGATCGGATCACCGGAATCCTGATCGGATGCCTCCGGAACGGCTGATCGAATGCAGCGGAATACGCAGTTGGAAGGTACCCTTGGCGATCTTGGCGACCTCTCTCGAGCTCGTTCAGCACTTCGCCACGACGTGGCTCGGGCGTGAAGCGAGCCTTCAAACTGCGCCCACTTGGTCGAGCAAAAGCACGGGCCGTCGCTCGTCCTTAGAGCGCTTCAGGTCGATGCGGCCGCGTACCGCGTATTCGCTCACTTCGTCGCCGACCAAGATCGACTGCGTGACGACCCAGTAGTCGTCTTCTTTGACGATTTCGGTGTTCGTCGGGCTGCGCCCTTGCGCATCCAGGCGGATGCTCGAGCCTTCCTCGAAGAACGGCCGCAGCGCGCGCTCGATCTCCACGGCGCCCCCGGCAAACGCGCCGATTTCTACGAGGTCTAGGACCGTTTCGTAGTCTCGATCTTGCAGTGCGCGGAGCACCGAGAACAAGAGATTGCGGATCAGCGCGGTGAACACGCGCGTGTTGTGGGTGATATCGTCGCGCGCGATATCGATTTCTTCCGTGAACGCCGAGACGAAGGCGGGGTTCTTCAGGCGCTCCCACTCGTCCAATAGGCTCGAGTCGACCCCGCGCACCAAGGTGCCCAAGGTTTCGATCACCTCTTCGAGTTCTGGGGTGCGCGCCAGCTCGGGGATGCTCTGAATCAGTGTTTTGTACACTTCCGACAGGTAGCGGAGCAACGAGCCTTCGGAGCGCGATAGGCCGTACTCTTTGATGTAGCCGCTGAAGGATTGCAAGCTCTCCAGCATTTCGCGAGCGATCGATTTGGGCTTCAGTACTTCACGCGAGACCCACGGGTGGTCTTTTTCGAACGCGGCGAAGCTCTCGTTCAAAAATTCCAAGTTGGGCTTGGGGTGCTCGACCTTGTCGAGCTCGATCATGCGCTCTTCGTATTCGACGCCCGCGGCCTTCAATTCAGCTACTTTTTGGCCCTTGAGTTTGTCGACTTGCGCCCGCAGGACGACCTCCGGATCTTCGACGATCGCTTCCACCAGGGTGAGCACGTCCAGCGCGTAGGTCGGGCTGTCTTGGGGCAAGCGCTCAACGGCGTCGACGACGTACAGACCGAGCGCCTGCAAGAGCGAGAAGTTGTCCTGTAGCTCGGCGTTCAGGCGAATACCGCCGCCTTCGGCGGCCGTACGAAATTCGATCACGCCTGCTTGCCAAAGCGAGCGCAACAGCTCGAGCGCGTGCTTCTTGTGCTTTCGTTTTTGGGGCGGTGGTTCGAGGCTATCTTTGACCAGCGACTTCATCGCCGGGCAGCCCCCTTCGGCACGACCGAGCACGGCCAGCAGCATGCCGGGACTGATTTGAAAGCGTGCCACCAGTGGCTCTGGCGCGGAATTGACCAAGCGCTCGAAAATCGCCTTGTCCCAGTGCACGTAGCCCCAATCAGGGGGTTTCTTGCGCACGAATTTCTTTTTGTTCTGAGAGCTGGCCTTGGCCTCCAGGCGCAAGTTCTCCACGCTGTGTTCCGGAGCCAGCGCGACCACGTAGCCCGCGTCGTCGAACCCCTTGCGCCCCGCGCGGCCGGCAATCTGCTGAAAATCGCGCACGGTCAGGATGCGCACCTTCTCGCCGTCGTACTTGCAGAGCTTGGTGAACAGCACCGTGCGGATCGGCACATTGACGCCCACACCCAAGGTATCGGTGCCGCAAATCAGCTTCAACAGCCCGCGTTGGGCCAGCTTCTCGACCAGCAAGCGGTAGCGCGGCAAGAGCCCCGCGTGATGAATGCCGATGCCATGACGCAGCAGCTTGAGCATCTCTTTGCCGTTGGGACTGCGAAAGCTTTCACCCTGAAGCGCTTCGGAGATGATCTTTTTCTCCTCTTTGCTGCAAAAATCCAGGCTGAGCAGGCTTTGCGCGGTCTCGGCCGCGCCGCGTTGCGTGAAATTGACGATGTAGACTGGTGCGCGGCCCTGATTGATCAGCGTCTGCGTGGCCTCTTGCAGCAGCTTTTCCTGATACTCGAAGTGGAGTGGGACCGGTCGGTCACCGGAGCGCACCGTCACCACTTCTGCGCCCGTCCGCTGAGTGATCAGCTTCTCGTAAGCGCTCACGTCGCCGAGTGTGGCGCTCATCAGGATGAAGCGCACCTGAGGCAGCGTCAAAAGCGGCACCTGCCAGGCAACGCCCCGCTCTTTGTCCGAGATGTAGTGGAACTCGTCCATCACGACGTAATCCACGTCTGCATCCGCGCCATTGCGCAGCGCGATGTTGGCCAAAATTTCGGCCGTGCAGCAGATCACGGGCGCGTCGCGGTTGACCGTCGCATCCCCGGTCATCATGCCGACCTGGTCTGGTCCTAGCTCGCGGCACAAATCGAAAAATTTCTCGCTGACGAGCGCCTTGATTGGACAGGTATAGAACGAGCGCCGGCCCTCGCTGATGGCCTTGAAATGCACCGCCGCCGCAATCAGTGATTTGCCCGACCCGGTGGGTGTGTGCACGATCACATTGCTATCGCTCATCACGGCCAAGATGGCCTCTTCCTGATGCGGATAGAGCGTGAGCCCCGCCTCCGACGCATAGCGAAGAAACCCCTCGAGCGCCGCATCGGCGTCCGATCCGGGAGGAGGTAAGCAAGCAAATAGCGGCGGAACAGCGGACATAGCGGACGGGGGCATGTCACGGACGGGCCGAGGAGGCTAGCGCTGGCTCGCTCAATCGGCGTAAAAAGGCTGAGTTGTCCGTGACTCAGCCCGCCGTCCCCGTGTTTGCCGATGTCGAAGCTTGGGCGGAGCACTACGTTCGGACCGATGATTTGAGCTTCAAGCTGATGCCCGCGCCAGTGCCGGCGTGTTTTCGCGAGCAGGCCACGCCGATGCGTTTGCAGCAGCCCGGCCGGCCCGCGCTGTTTCGCGCCGCGCGTCGCGGTGAGCGGACACCGAAGCTCGAGGCGCTCAAGGAACCGTACTATCGCGCACGCGCGCTGCATGCCTTCTTTCATCACGAGTTGCAGGCGGCAGAGTTGATGTGCTGGGCGCTCTTGGCGTTTGCGGATGCAGAGCTCGAATTCAGGAAGGGGCTCATCGGCATTTGTTTGGACGAGATCCGGCACATGGCGCTGTATCGCGAGCACATCGAAAATTTGGGCTGCAAAATTGGCGATTTCGGCGTGCGTGAATGGTTTTGGAAGCGCGTTCCGAGCTGCCCGAGCAAGCTCTCTTTCGTGTCGGTGATGGGCATGGGGCTCGAGGCCGCGAACTTGGAGTATGCGGCCGACTTCGCGGCGCGCTTTCGTGCGGTGGGTGATGAGCAGGGCGCGCGAATCCAGGAGCGAATCGCCAAAGAAGAGATCGCGCACGTGAGCTTTGCAACCCGCTGGTTCGCGCGTTGGACCGGAGGCTGTGACTTCGAAACTTGGGCCGCCGAGCTGCCCCCGCCGCTTTCGCCATGGGTGATGCACGGCCATCCGATCGCGGAAGGCGTGCGCCAAAGAGCGGGCATGAGCGCGGAGTTCATCCAAGCACTGACCGCGTACATTCCCGAGCCCAAGGGGCGTAAGCCGGTCGAACCCGCGCGCAGCGAGTCATGAAATTTGCGTGGGTGCTCAATCTCGACGCGGAAGTCGAGCTTTCGCGTCTGAATTTCGAGTATGTGCCGCGCACGAAGTTGCTCGAGCAGCTGGCGGCCTTTGGGCAGGGTTCGCGCCTGCTTTTGGGCCCGGAAGACCAGCTCGTGGAGCCGGGTGCTTCGGTTGCGCCGGCCGGTTTCGTTGGCCGGGCCTGGTGCCCGACACCGCAAGCGTTGAGTCGGCTGGCCGCGGCCGGAGTCGAGGCCGAGCCGCACCCGGAGGCAAGCGTGCTGCGGCGCGTGAACCACCGGCTGTTTGCGCATCAAGTCGGTGGGGGCTTGCCTGAGCAAGGCTATTTCACGGAACGCGCGCCGCTCGAGGCGCTGCTCAGGGGGGCCGACCGGGCTTGGCTGCTGAAGCGACCGCTCGCCTTCGCCGGCCGTGGGCAGATGCGTTTTTATGGTCCGATCACCGACAAACAATGGTCGTGGCTCGATGTGTCCCTGGCCCAAGATGGGCTGATCATCGAGCCGCTCGTGACGCCCACGCTCGAAGTGAGCCTGCATGGCTTCCTCTGGCAAAGCGGGCACTTTGAGCTGGGCCGAATTTGCGTGCAAGAAGTGACTGAGCGCGGAGTGTTTCGCGGCGTACGCTTGGCGCTCGCCGGAGAGCTCAGTTCCATCGAGTCCGTGAGCCTCTTCGATCAAGCAGAGCGCGTCGCGCTGGCGCTGCACGAAGCGGGCTACTTCGGGCCGTTCGGCATCGATGCCTATCGCTACCGACTCGGCACTTCGCTCGAGTTCTGTACGCTGAGCGAAATCAACGCGCGTTACACGATGGGCTTCGCGATCGGTTTTCCGCGCCTGACGTCGGACCTAGTGCTGACCTGAGCCTGCTTATTTCGGCGACGACGGAGCGCCACTGCCGGCACGAGCAGCGCCAGCCAACGCGCTCCGTCGCTCGAGCGACCGTGGACGTGGCACGAGCAACCGCCATCGTCTTTGGCCTTGCTCGCCGCGCTCGGCGCTGAACCGGCGCTGCCGCCGTCACTGCTCGCCGCGCCGCCCTTCGTGGCCGCTGCGCCACTGATGGCCTGTTCGGAGCCGGCCGCGCCAGAGACGCTGCTCGAGCCGCCGGCGCCCGCTGGATTGCCATTGCCGAACTCGTACGCGCCCATGTCGATTGTGCCCACGGCCGCCCTGGCTCGAGCGTTCGCGGGATGGACGTATTGCCACTCGGGGCTCAGCGATACGCCGTCTACCAGGTCCGGCGTGCTCCCCTGATCGATGCACGGCGAACCGGCCTCGAGCGTGTAGTCGAACGCTGCACGATCGACGAACTGGGGGTCGCCGCCCGAGAAATTGTTGCGGCTGAGGGCGTTCGCTTGATTGCTCAGCGTGCCCGGGCCAGCGAAGATATTGTTCTGCAGCAGCGCGGGCACATCCACGGCGCTGCCGATATTGACGAACGTTCCGCCATTCGGTCGATCGTTCACGAACGTGTTGTTCACGACGTAGAGCTCGTGCCGAGGATTGCCCGCCGCGGTGCCCTCCAAGCCGTAACTCAAGAGGCTCGGGTTTTCGCCGTACTCACCTTGCTCGATTAGATTGCCGATCACGAACGAGCGACCGAGGTTCGGCAGATCGAGCTCGTAGCTGGTGCTGCCGCGTTCGCTGCTCAGGCGATTGTAGGTGATGAAATTTTCCGCCGCACGCGACTTGACCAAGTGCCCGACTTTGCTGTCGTGCGAATAGCTGTAGCGCAGCGTGAAGCGCGCCACGTTGCCGATATACATATTGTGCGAATAGCCGTCCCCGAAACCGTTCTGCGAAAACTCGCTGTGTTCGATCAAGATCTGACTTTGGGCGCTGGCCCCGCTGAGGATGCCGTTTTCGTTGTCGTGAAAGTAGCAGCCGCGCACGATCAGATTGTCCCCCTCTTGCCGAATGCCCGCGCCATTCTGGTCGGGCACGGTCGCGCCCGAGAACTCCAGATTTTCGACGGTGGTATCGTGGCCGGTGATCACCCATGTCCCCTTGCCGCCGGCATTTTTGCCCTGCGCGTCGATCGTTGCGCGTCCATTCACGCCACGCAGGGTGAGACCGTTTTTGCCGATCGAGCAGACGTCACCGGAGTAGTCACCCGCAGCGTCGATCTCGATCGTGTCATGGTCGTGGGCTGCCGCGACTGCCGCGCACGGCGTCGTCAACGGCTGGCCTGGACCGACTGAAAGCGTGTCTGCGGCCGCCGGGCAGCAAACCAGTAAGGAAGCTAGCGTACAGCCGAGCCGGAACCCATGTCGATCCATCAAGGCCCAACGTATCCGGCCCTGCTGCCAATGTCGATCGGGCTTCGGCTCGATTGTGTCGTCTCGCCACAGCGAGGCGGAGCGCCGATCAGTGTTTGATGCTGCGCACGTGATTGTCGACGAAATCCCGGACCGAGCCGGAGAGATCAATCGCGGCATTGGCGGTTGCGTCGCTCAGGCTCTCCGCTTCTTGCCCGATCTTGCTCTCCAGATTGAGGATCTTGGCCTCGAGTTCGTCCCACTTTTGGCGCGCGTCCATGTTCAGCAAGTGCAAACTCAAGCGAATTTGCTCGCGCGCGGCCGCGAAAGTCTCGATCGGGTGCTTCAGATCAAAGGTGGAGGTCTTCATGGTGTTGCTCGGTTGGTTTGCAGGATTCAGGCCAAATTCCAAAGCGACCCTGGTTGGCTTCCCTACCTGGCGGCGTTATGCAGCAGGCCTGCCAACTCGTGCATGCAGACTTCTGGGAGAGAGCATGATCGAAACACAGTCGAAGCTAGAGGCCTCGGGCGGGCCTAACCTCTTCTATCGTACCTGGCGGCCGGAAGGCCCGGTGCGCGGAGTGGTGGTCATCGTGCCCGGTTTCAATTCCCACAGCGGTTACTACGGTTGGACCGCGCGCCAGCTCGCGGGCCATGGCCTGGCCGTTCACGCCATCGATCTGCGCGGGCGCGGTAAATCGAATGGGGAGCGTTTTTTCGTCGAGGCCTTCGCCGACTACGTGAGCGACGTTGCCGCGCTGGTCAGGCAGGCCAAATCCGTCGATCCGCAGTTGCCGGTCTTCGTGCTCGGCCACAGCGCCGGGGGTGTGGTCAGCTGTCTGTACGCGTTATCGGCTCAGTCCGAGTTGGCCGGCTTGATTTGCGAGAGCTTCGCGTTCGAGCTGCCCGCGCCTGACTTCGCGCTCGCGGTGTTGAAGGGCTTGTCACACGTGGCGCCGCATACTCACGTGCTCAAGCTCAAGAACGAACAGTTCTCACGCGATCCCGAGGCCGTCGCGGTGATGAATGCCGACTCGCTGATTGCCAACGAGTCGCAACCGACCCAGACCGTCGCGGCCATGGTCCGGGCCGACGAGCAACTCAAGCAGGAATTCCCGCTGCTCAGTCTACCGCTGTTGATTTTGCACGGCACCGAGGACAAGGCCACCAAACCGAGTGGCAGCCAGCTTTTCCTCGAACGCGCAAGCTCGAAGGACAAGACCCTCAAACTCTACGAGGGGCACTATCACGACCTTTTGAACGACCTCGGCAAGGAGCAGGTGATCCAGGACATCGCGGCCTGGCTCGAGGCTCGACTCTAGAAGTCGATCCGCAGCGCCGAGCGCTGGGCACCGGGGCGGTGTCCAGCGCTGCACTGTCACGGCTCGCAGATGCAGTCGACTTCGAGCGTGTAGCTGCCCTCGGCACCCGAGTAACCGTCCACCACGACGTAAGAAGTCTGGTCCGCCGGGTTCGTCCAGCTGATGCTTTCCTCGGTCTGAAGGTCGATTGGCGTCGAGGAGGCCTTGTTGCTGGAGATCGACTCACAGCGCGGAACCAGCAGCAGATCCAGATCGGTCTGCAAGTTCTTCAAGCGGGCAATGACCTCGCACTCACTTGAGGGAGAAAAGGCGTACAGAGTCTCACGGCCCGTCTCAGCGCGCTGAGTGCTGGAGTAGAGGTTCCACCGGTTGGGCCTGCCCTGAAGGATGGTGCTGTGATTCAAACGATCGCCGCACTTCAAGGGCAGGGCGACTGAGCACTCGTCGGCAGCCCCGCCGCTGCCGGCCCCACCCGCGATCGGCGCCGCCCCTGCCGCGCCGGCATCGCTGAGCTCGCTCCCACCGGCTCCGGCGTACTCGTTCGCGGTGTCCGTAGCGCCGGATGCGCCGCCGCCACCGCTGCTCGCGCCGCCCAACCCAATAGACGACAGGCCGCCTGCTCCGCCCACCGCGCTGCCGTGAGTTCGCTGGCACTCGAACTGGCAATTCGATTGCAAACAGTGGCCGATTGCGGTCTGCGCACTCAAGCACGGCGCGCCCAGCTCAGCGGCACCGCAATTGGCAGCGCACAGCTGGTCATAGGTGGCGGGGCAAGCCGAATGGATGCACGCCACGCACTGCGGGGGCAGCTCCGCAGTCGCGGGCAGCGGACACGACGCGCCCCCGGCTCCGTTTCCGGCCGTGGTCGCGCCTGGGTCGTCGATTGCGGAACCGCTGCAGGCAGGGATGAGCGCGCCGGGCGCGGCGAGGCAGAGCAAAGACGCGATGGTGAGTAAGCGCCGGATCGATGGTGGATTCGGCATTGCGCGCCTACTTCACGACGGTGATGACGCCCTCATCCACGATCGTGAAGCAGCCGTTCGGGGGAGCAACGTAATTGATCGCGTTGAACCAAAACTGCTTGGTTTGATAGAGGGTTTGAACGGAGTGAAAGAAGGCAGCCGTGGTTCCGGAAGCGGGCACGTAACAGGGGTTGTACATGTCCGGTTGCGAGTGATCGGGTGTGCCCGTCTGCTCCCAGAGGCTCGTGAAGGTGACCCACTCGTCGCCGAAAGCGAAAATGCGACCCTTGCCGTTGACCTCTTTGGCCACCGCCATGTTGCCACCCGTCACCGGGTCTTTGGCGATCACGGTGGCGTCGGCCGGGGCGGTGATCGGCCAACCGATGAACGCACCCGTGTAGTCGAGGCTTGCGGTCAGCTTCGCCAGCTGGTTGTCGGGCTGAGGGGGAAACTTGATCGGCGTGGTGATGAACGGTTTGGCGGCCGTACTGGATGCGCCGCCGCTCCAAGCCATGCACTGCTTCAGATCGACCGTGCCGCCATGATAGTAGACGGGCTGCTGCTCGCCGGACTTGGGCGCCGCCCACTGGGCTTCGGTGGTTCCGGTGTAGCTCAGGCCTGCCCAGGCAATCAGCTGGCTGGTGGCCGCGGACTCCGTGGCGGTGCTGGTGAAGCCGGTCAAAGTGATGATGCCGCCGCCGGCCTCCACCCACGTCTGAACGGCGGCTTTTTCGTCCGCGCTGAAGGTCCAGCTGTTGACGTTGGCCACCAGCAGAATGTCATAGTTCGCGAGGAACGCGGCATCGACGGCAGCGGGCTTCGTCGGGATGGTGGTGGCGACCGCGGTGCCACCACTCTTGGTGCTCAGCCAGGTCGTGAAGGCCGTGGTGTCTGGATCGGTGGCCGCAGAGGTCAGCGTGCCGAGCATAGCGAGCTTTAGACAGGTGCACTTGCCGTCATCGTCGCAGACCTTCTCCCGCATCGGTACATCGCGCTTGTCGTTCGGGTCCGCGCCCGTCTTGCCGCCGCTCTCGTTGGGGCCGACCACGAGCGCATTGCCGCTGCCCCCGCCGCTGAACACCGGGCCGTTGCCGCCATTGGTCTGGCCGGGACGCAGAGTGCCGGACTGGTCCGACGGAGTCGCGCTGCAGGCGGCCAGGGCGAGGGCCAGGCTGGAAGCCAGCAGGAGAGAGGAATGACGGAGGCGCATGCGTAATTTATCCTGAAAAAAGCGCGAAACGGTCACTGAAACCGGTCTCGTATGTGCCACGAGCATGAAACAAAAGGCTGGGCTCTGCCAGGCTTTGCCGTCAAAAAGCGGGCGAGCCCGCGAAAGCTCTGCGAAAAATCCGATGTAGGTTCGCTCTAAAGCGCAGAGGCAAACTCCTTGCCGAATTCCAGCGGGGTCGGGCGATGTCCCGGTTCCAGCAGGGTGGCGGCGCGCAGCAGCTTGGCGATGGCTGCTGGAAACGGCCGCAGCCGCTCGGCGTCTTCGAACGGATCGCGACGCATGTGCGCGATGATGCGATCGCGAGCGCTGTCGATCTCGTCGAAGAATGCACGCCCGGTGCTCACGTTGTAGATCGTGCCGGCCAGCGCGTACACGTCCGAGCGCGGATCCAGCTCGACCGGGTCGAGCACTTGCTCTGGCGCGATGTAGCCGGCGGTGCCGGCGACGAAACGCCCGCTGGCGTCGGTGGGCACGCGGATCGCGCGCACCATGCCGAAGTCGATCACCACCGCCGACAGCGGCTGCACGCGCGCGGGATCGCGGTGCTTCTGAGCGTTGAATCGTTCGCCTCCGGAGAGCGGCAAGCGTAGCCAAATGTTGGCTGGCTTGATGTCGCGATGGACCAGTCCAGCGCTGTGCAGCGCGGCTAGCCCCGCGCACGAATCGAGCACGACCTGCCGGAGCTCGAACAGCGACATGGGTTGAGCCGCCGCATACTCTTTCAAATCAGCGCCGATCAGGTACTCGAGAACCAAGAACGGCATGCCCGCTTCCACTCCGCGGTCGATGATGTTGGCCACGTTGGGGTGGTACAGCCCCGCGAGCGCCCGCGCTTCTTCCACGAACGAAGCCAAAATACCCTCGCGTTCGCTGTCCGTCGCGTTGGCGAGCGCTTCCGCCTTGGGGATCTTGAGCACGAACAAGCGATCCGCCCCGGGTTTGCGCACCAGCCAAACCGAGCCGATGCCTCCTTCGCCCAGCGCTTTGACCAGCTCGTAGCCGTGAATGACCTTGGGCTCTTGCTTCTTGGGCTTGGGGGGCGGCGGTGGCGTGCGCCGGATCGCCGAGCGCACCGCGCCTTCGAGCAGCGCGGAAGCGACCGGCCCGAGTGAGGCGAACCAAACGTCCAAGATCGACAGCTCACGAGCGCGAATGGCGCGCGCGACGAGCGCTGCGATGCGTTGTGCGTTCTCGGCCGCGCTGCGCGACAGGGGAATGAGCGAGTAGCCCTCTTCACTTTCAGGTGTCGCCTTGACTTCATGCAACGCCTTGACCGGATCGGCGAGCGCACTCTGCAGTCGCTCGCCGGCACGTACCAAGGCCAGACACATGGCTTCTAGGTTGGGCTTGGGGCCCGCCGCGCCGTCGAACGAAAGCAGCGCGTCGGACAGGCCGAGCAGCGCGCGGGACAGCTCGGTATTCAAAGCGTGCAGGGACTCGAGCGCGTCCGACGCCGCGGCGCCCCATTCGCCATCCCCACCGCCGGACGAGACCGCCGTGCGCAGCACCTCCGCACGCTCACAGCAGCGCGCGAGCGCGCCTTCCGCCATCATCGGCAGGGCGGTCGCCAGCTGCAGCAGCATCGCGGGCCGATCGATGACCAGGGCCCACCACGCCGCGAATGGGCCGAGCCACTCGATGTCGTCCACCTCGCCCAGGGCGGTGCCGCGCGTTGTATCCACCAAGCGCCAAAACAGCGCGCTGAGGGCGGCCTTGAGCTGGGGTGGCAAATCGCGGGAGCCGTCGCCAAGGCCCGTGATTTTGCGCAGCCAATGGCAGGTATCGTGCGCGGTCGGACCGCGGCCGGGACCGAGATCGGTGGCCTCGCCGCAGGCGTCGAGCGCGTAGCCGCCGAGCCGCACGGCCAAGACCTCCAGCGGCAAGTCGGCGTCCAGATCGCCACCCCCGAGCTGCCGACGATCTTTGATCAAATCCAATATCTCCGCCGGAGCGCGGGCCACGAGCTGCCACGTCTCTTCGAGGTGCGGTTCTTCGATCGGTTCGCCCGCGGGGCGCGTGGCGAGCATTGGTCCCCAGAGTCGCAGCGCGAACGCGCGCGCGCAGCCCTCCAAGGCGTTGATCGCGGCCGCACGTTGGCGCATCCGCCCCCCTTCGCTGAGCGCAATCCGACGCGCTTCGCCGAACGTGGAAGCCAGTGACGTCGCGAACCGCGCTGCACGCGCGTCCGCCTCCTCATCGTCGTATTGAGCGGCCACGCGCATCAGATTCTCGAGCCCGAGCTCGAGATCGAGCGGGTCGCGTTCGGCGCCGTCGATCGCGTCGGTCAACGCGGTCACTTCGATCCAGCGTCGTGATTCGTCGAGCGAACTCGGACGGGCGCACCAAGCGAGCTCACGCAGCGCGCGCATGGGGGCCTCGATTTCGGGCAATTTTTGGCCGCGCCGCCAGAGCACGGAGAGCCCGCGCGCGAGGGCTCGTGCCGCGACCGAGCCGCCGTCGCCCGCGATGATCCGCGCCGCCAGCTTTTCCCAGAGCGGACGACGCTCGAAGAACAGATAGGGCGTAGCGATGGCGACCGCTCCGAGCGCCCAATCGGCCTCGTTCGGGGAGTCGAGGATGGCGACCAATTGGCTGGCCAGAAACTTCAGGCGCGCGGCGGGCAGTGAAGCGAACGCGGTCAGCGCGCGTTGGCGCAGCAGCGGTGATTCCCCGAGCACCCAGTCGAGCAGCGTGCCTTCGAGCTGTTCGACTTGCCCGGTGAGTCGACCGAGCGCGCGCGACGCGTGCACCCAAACCAAGGGTTCCGGATGGAGCAAGAGCGGCTGCAGGATTTGCAACGCTCGCCCCACCAGCTCTTGATCGCCCTGCGCGGACAACCCACACACGCTGATCTCCAGGCAGCGCGCGGCCAGCACGCGCCCGCGCAGCGCGCCGCGCGCCGGATTGCGCACCAGCTCCTCGAAGGTATCACTCGAAGCCCACAGCCAACGACCGAACTCGGGGACCTCTCGCGCACTGGCGCCCGCTTCCCAGATCAAGATCTCGAGCCTTGCCCGTGCTTCGGCGTTGACGGGCAGGCGCAGCGCGGCGCCCGTACCCATCAGCGGGACGCAACCGAGCGCGTCCAGCAAAGGCCCTTCAATCACGCGGTCGGCTGCGACCGTGGCGACGCGCTCCTCGAAGCCCGGCACGGCGCGCGCGATCGCGAGCAGGGCGGCGAACTCGACGTCTTTGCGCCAAGTAGATGAGTAGCACCAGAGCAGCAACAGTGAGCCGCTCGGCGAGGCGAAGCGTGCGCCGAGTGCGCTGACGTCCTGGGCGCTGTGGGTTTGCAGCGGCAGCTCGTGGCCCAGCAAATCCGCCGCCGCGCGGAGCGCGTCAGGCAGCGAGTGGTCGTGCTGAGCGGTAGCCGTGCCACGCAAGCGGATCCGCCAACGAGCGCGCACCGCCTCTTCTAGCTCGGGTTGTCCGAGCAAGGAGCTGGCAAGGGTCGAAAGTGCTTCTTCTGCCGGGACCGAGAGCATGCGTAACCTCACACGCTACACCGTTCCCCGTGGCCCCGGGAGTGGCGGCACGAAACCAGCGCTTTTTCAGCCGCTTTCGTGCGCTGTCGCGGCACCCGGGGCGCGAGCAGAGCGCGCTTCGAACGAGGTGCGTTGTGGGACCTGCGATCGCCCCATCCAACAGCCGTCGCTCGCAGCTAGCCACCAGGACGCGGAGAAGAAGCGGGCTCTGCTTCGTCCAGCTTCTTCTCGATCTCTTTCACGTGCGTGGCGTCCATTCCGCCGCGCATCTCACGCAGTGCCCGGCGGGCCTCCTGGGGCCTCAGCGCGCCACGCTCGAAGTCGATGCAGATGATGCACATGCCTCGAGCGTAGCAGGCTTTGGCGCGGCATGCTGTGGCCCGTGTTCATGGGGGGGCCAGCAGCGAGCTGGGCACGGGGTCGCCGCTCAGGGTCTTCAGAAACTCGACCAGATCCGCCTGTTCTGTGTCGCTCAGTCCGAGTGGGGTCAAGAGTGGGTCCTTCACCGTGCCGGCCGGAGCGGTGCTCGGCACCTCGCCACCGCCGGCATTGTAAAAGCTGACCACCGCGGCGAGATCTGCGAGCTGGCCGGCGTGCATGTAGGGTGCCGTGTCTTTGACCTCGCGCAGGCTGGCCGTGCGAAACGCCGAGCGTGTGGTGTCGTCGGTCATTGGGTTGGTGAGCCCCGCCAACCGCCCAGTGTCCGTTTTGTCGCTGAACATCCCGTCGATGTTGAGCGCACTGGCTTTGAGCGCGGCGCCGTCGTTGAAGCGCCCGGCATCGGTACCCAAGCCGCCCAAGTTGTGGAATTTGTTGTCGGTGAAGAACGGACCGCTGTGGCACAAGGTGCACTTGGCTTTGCCCACGAACAATTGCGAGCCGCGAATCGCCGAGTCCGAGAGATTGCCGCCACCCGCCGCGACATATTGATCGAACGGCGCATTGCGACTGACGAGCTTGCGCAGATAAGCCTGAATCGCTTTGCCGTAGTTGACGATGATCAAGTTGACGGCCGCCTTGTCGTCAGCTGCAGTGTCCGCGTCCCAGGCCGTGCTCCCTGGCTTACCCGCGGCCGGGAAGCGCGCCGCGTCGGGCGCGTTCGAAGCCAAGGCCGTGGGTAGGGCACCGAATACCGCTTCGTACGGGACCTTGTAGTTGTGTACATCGTCGGGACATTGACGGGCGACCCGGGTCGGCCGCTGATCCGCGAGTGAGGCTGGTCGTCTGCCCATCCGTGATCGGCATGGTGGCAGTCCGTGCAGGCCACCTTGCCATCGCCGGAGAGCCTTTTCTCGGCGAACAGAATCTCACCCAGGGTTGCCTGCGCTACGTCGAAATCGAAGCTGAGCGGCAGTGGCTCAATCGGTTGCTCACCGGCCGAGTCGAGCTCAGCAGTCTCGGTCTCGCGGGGCGTTTCGCGCATGCCGCAGCCGAATAGATTGATACTCGAAATCCCGAGCAACGAGAGCAGGGCGAGCGCCAGCCAACGCGCACTCGAAATCACGGGCCGGTTGCGCGTCATCAGCGTCGCCGAGCGTAACCCGAGACATCCTATCCACCAAGCGGCCACGCCCCTATGCGCGGCACTCGAAGCAGACAGCAATAGATGACTATTGCTTCCGAAACCTTTAGCGAGGAGGCGCTCAACGACCCGGCTGCGTTTGGGTTACACTCCCTTCCCGTGCATGCCTACCCCGCCCAGCTCGCTGATTTCGTGCTCGATCATTGGCCCGAAGCAGTCCCACTCGAATGTGATCGACGCGCGTTGACCGAGCTGCTCTCGACTTGCTTCCAAGCCTCGCTGACACACGAAGAGGGGCGCAATGTGCGTTTCCGCTTGGTATCGGCCAGCGCGGAAGCGCTTTCTCGGGCCGCGGTCGCCAGTGATTTTCTGCGCTTAGAATTCGTCGAGCCGCAGCCGTTCACGCCTGACGCTGCGCGGCGGCTGAGCCCGGCCGTGCCTTTCCACTCCAGCCTAATCGGCGTCTCGCAACGCGGCGAGCAGTGGTGGATGTGGGGCATCGTGCACACCGGCGCGAATTGGCTGGCACCGACCTGGGGCGGGCGAAAGCACCAAGAGAGCCTGGCTCTGCCTGCGGTGCACGTGCTCGGAGCGGGGCGCATTGGCGTGTACGCCGGCGCGAACCTGGTCGCTTCCCTGGAACACGGCATGATCGAAGCCACCACCACGGATGTCTTCACTTCTCGCTGGATCGGCGAGCTATTTCGGGGCGCTTTCGGTCGAGTGAACGAGCCGGACGACTTGGCTCGCCCGCAGGCCCATCTCGTACGCGTGGTTTCGCAGCACATGGTGCGGCGGGCCATCTTCCTGATCCGCCAAGCCGGTCACGGCGGGCTGATCCTGTTCGCCGAAATGGGGCTCTTGGAACGCTGCGCCGGCGCTGCCAATGGTCCGCTCAAACTCAAATACGAGTTTCGTGACAACGACGCGCGCAGGCGCTACCGCACGCTGCTCCAGCGCCTGTTCGACGCGCTGGCCAACAACGGTGATGGCTCCGTCGATCTCACGCGCTTCCTCGAATCCGAAACCCCCGACGTCGCGGGCGTCGAGCAATCGATCTTCGAGCTCAGCCGGCTCGTCAGCGGCCTAGCCGCGGTCGACGGCGCGGTGGTATTGAACAAGCGCTTCGAGCTGATCGGCTTCGGCGCGGAAGTCTCCGGCGAATTGCCGTACCCCGAGTTCGTGCAGCAAGCCCTCGACGTCGAAGCAGAACGCCGCTCCACGGAACCCGCGAACTCGGTCGGCACCCGTCACCGCGCCGCCTACCGCTTCGTGACCGCCCACGCGCAGGGTCTAGCGATCGTGATCTCGATGGACGGGATCGTGCGCTTCGTCGCCAATATCGGCGGCGAAATCGTGTATTGGGACCAATTTTTGAATTGGTGACGCTCGTTAGCGCGGCTTCACCGCGTGTTTTCTGCGCTTCAAGGCAGACTCGTAGGCGCTGTGCACTTTCCGAAAATCCTCCGCGGTGCCCCCTCGGTCCGGATGGGTCTCGAGCGCGCGGGCGCGATACGCGCGTTTGATCTCAGTGAGCGTCGCGCTCGATTCGAGGCCGAGCGTTTGCCAAATCGAGATCGCGTTGCTCGTCACTCGCGCTTTGGGCGCTTCGTCGCTGGCGTTGGCGTTGGCGGGCCACGGCTCTTTGCCGATCAAGATGTTGGACCAAGCGCGCGCCCAGCCGCTCTCGATTTCAGTGAGCCTACATTGGGCGGCTTTTTCAGCGGCGGCCAAAGCTTCGGCGCGGGTGCGCGCGCCTCCCGCGAAGGCGTCGGGCTTCTGGAACGGCTTGCGGGAGGGCGCGGCGGTCCACCACGCGGCCCACAAAAATCGCCGGCGCCGGGTCGGGGCAATCGCGCAAACTGGCGCAAATAAGGCAGAAGACATGGTGAACGTTGACTCAGACTAGCGTGGGCGCTGGTTTGACACTACCCCGCTGGGCATGCCTTCCCGCACACCCTGGCCGAGTGACGATTTGGTAATCGCTCAGACGCGCGGGTGGCTGACCGAAATCGTGATTGGGCTGGAGCTGTGCCCGTTTGCCAAGCCGGTCCATGTCAAAGGTCAGATCCGCTATGTCGTGAGCTCCGCCGAGGAGCCGGAAGCCTTGCTGCAAGATCTGCTGAACGAGCTGCACGCGTTGGCTGACGCCGATCCGGCCATGGTCGACACGACGCTCTTGATTCATCCGCGGGCGTTGCCGGATTTCCTGGAATACAACGATTTTCTCAGCGTTGCTGAGTTTGCCGTGGAAGATCTGGGGCTGCTCGGGCAAGTGCAGATCGCGAGCTTTCATCCGGGCTATCTGTACGCCGGCAATGCGGAGGATGATTTGGCAAACTATGTGACACGTTCGCCGTTCCCCATGTTGCATCTGCTGCGCGAAACGAGCGTCGATCGCGCGGTCGCCGCATTTCCGGATGCCTCGTTGATCGTCGACAAGAACGTCAAGACGTTGCGCGCGCTCGGCTTCGACGGTTGGCGGCGACTGATGGCCGGCGTGCTCGGGCCCTGAGTCATGCGGATTTTGGCCACTTGCGGCAGTCTGCAAGAGAAGTCGAGCAATCTGACCCTGCTCCGCCTGGCGATCGCGAACGCGCCCTCCGGCGTGGAGGTCGAGCTCTATGACGGCTTGCGCGAGCTACCGCACTTCAATCCAGATCTGGAGCGCCATGGTTCGCCCAGTGTGGTCGCCGAGCTACGTCGCGCGGTGGCGGGCTCCGATGCGCTCTTGATCGCGATGCCGGAGTACGGTCACAGCCTGCCTGGCTCGCTCAAAAACGCGATCGATTGGCTGATCGGCACGGGTGAGCTCGAGGGCAAGCTGGTCGCTATCACGAGTGCGGTGGCGGGACCGTTGCGCGGCCGGTTGGGGCTGGCCGCGCTGCGCACTACGCTCGGCGCGGTGAGTGCGCGGATTGCCTTCGATGAGCCGATCGCGCGCGGTCCGGATTTCGAGCCGCAGATTGCGGCGATGCTAGCGCAATTGGTCGTCGGGGGCGTGGGCTAAGGCGGTCCGCTCGCGGCCGCTTCGACTATGCCTGGCTCTCGGTCGCCACCGCGGCTGTTGGGGCTGTCGCGCTTGCGCCGTTGTCCGCTGCTGGCACCGCTCGGGAGGGCTGGGTTGGCGATGCGCTGCGTTTCCGCACCCAGACGCAAACACGAACCAGCAGCCCCGTAACCATCGACTCTTCGACCTCCAGCTCCCTATTCGGGCTGGATAACGCCAGCGAGTGAAGACCTATTCGCGTCCGTAGGCCCGCCCGCGCCGCGGAGAGCAGAGTGCGGTCGGCGGTCACCGCCGTGTATCGGTAACCGCCGCTAGCGCACGCTCACTTGGGAGGACTGCCGACCATCGTGTCGCAACCGAAGAGCACCTGGACCTTGGCGCCTTTGTCGGCCTTCACGTCGCTACAGGCTTTGCCGCACAGCAAGATTTGGGTCTTAGCGGCGTTGTACTGCCAACCACTGCCTTTGTCGCAGGTGACGCCCGTTGGATCTTGTAGGATGTTCGTGACGGTGCCGGCGCCGCTGGTGTAGGCGACGTTCACCTTGCCCTCTGCCAACGTCGAACCCTTCGGGGGTGCAGGGATCGTGTATTCGCAATCGACGGCGGTCGTGCTGCGAATGCTGCCCAGCGCGGCACTCAGCTGGGCTGCGGCGTCTTGCGAGGTATCGACCAGGAACGCCGCCTTCGTGCCGCCGTTCGAGGCGATCGTGTTGAGGTTGTCCAGATCAGGCCCGACGCCGAGCACGTAAGTAGGGATCGCCGGCGTGCCCAGAGCGGCCTTGAGCGCAACCGCCGCCGCTTGTTGAATCGCAGCGTCGCGCTGCGCGTCGTTGTTGACGCCGCAACCATTGGGCTGCCCGTCGGTGGCATACACGACAGCGACGCGATGGGTGGGATTGGCATTGGCCCACATCGTTGCGTGGTTGATCGCGCCGGTGAGGGAAGCCAACGTGGGCGTGTTCCCGTTGGGCCTCTGCATCGTGATAGCGGTGGTCAACGGTGCCGCGGTCGTCGATAGCGGCCCGATTTGTACGCCCCCCATCGCGTACGTCGCGGCGTTGCATGCGCTGCCAGTGTTGCCGTTACCGTCGGGGAAGAAGCGCAAACCAACGCCCAGGGTTTGGTTTTGCGGATCGGCAATGAAGGCTTTGAGCGCTGCACTGACCACTGTCCAACGAGACTCACCCGTGGCGGGCGGCCCGTTCACCATGTCACACTGCATGCCGTTATCCGGCACTGGGCAGTTCATCGAGCCGGTGGTGTCGACCATGAAGAACAGGTCGACTGGGATTGCTTGCCCATCCGCAGAGGTCGAGGTGCAGGCGTTCCCCTGATCCACCGAACCGGCGCCACCGCTCCCATTGCCCGTGGTAGAGCCATTGCCCGTGTTGATGTTGCCCGTCGCGGCGGTGCCGGAGTTGGTGTTGCCGGTCGCGCCGGTGCCGCCGCCAACCTTCGACTCATCGTCGTTCGAGCCGCAGGCCAGCGCGATGAAGGTGCCGAATAAAATGGGGGCGACATGTCCTAAGCGCATCACAGAAACCTCCGGGGTGCTGGGACAAGCCCAAACACCAAAACCACCATGCAATGAGTGCTCAACCTATCAATAGTGACCGATCCTGCCGCCATGAGGCGGAATTCCGGAAACTCGATACAGTTCGCGTACGAGTATATCTCTCCAGCCCGGCGAGTTCACGCGCCGCTCGCTCAATTCCCTTGTTTTCATGAGTGATGCCCGCACCTTCTCCCACCCTTAGGCAGTATCAGCGCGACGCAATCGAAGCGGTGCTCGAAGCGCGCCGTTCGGGCGTCCGACGGATGTTGGTTTGTCTGCCGACCGGTGCTGGCAAAACCGTCATTTTCTCGCACTTGGCGCAGCTTGCACGGCGTCAGGTGCTGGTGCTCGCGCACCGTGAAGAGCTGCTCTCCCAGGCGCGTGAAAAGCTTCAAAACGCGTTGCAAGAAACCGCCGTCGTGGCGCTCGAACGCGGCGCCGAGCGCGGTGCGCACGACGCCAAGGTGCTCGTGTGTTCGATTCGCTCACTTCACGAACAGCGCTTGGCGGGGGTCATTCGCGGCCGAGATCTCGGGCTGGTGATCTATGACGAATGTCACCACGCCGCGGCCGAGGACAACCTGCGCGTGCTGCGCCAAATTGGCGTTTTCGACGCAGATTGGCCAGGCACCTTGCTCGGTTTTACGGCCACCACCGCGCGTGGCGACGGCAAGGGACTAGAGGACGTATTCGAGCGGATCGTCTACTCGCGCACGCTGCCTGATTTGATCGACGCGGGCTACTTGTCCAGGCTGCGCGGCTTCCGCATTTCCACGGCCGCGGATTTGACTCGTTTGTCTCTGGGGGGGAGCGACTTTCGGGAGGAGGAGCTGGCCGAGGCCGTCGACATCGAAGAACGCAATGCGCTGGTCGCGCGCTCGATTCAAGAGTTGGCCCGCGACCGGCGCACGATCGCATTTTGCGTGACCGTGAACCACGCTCGCAATTTGTGTCACTCGCTCAATGTCTTGGGCGTGCCTGCGGGCATCGTGCACGGGGCCATGCCGAGCGAACAGCGAGCTCGCGCACTGGCGGATTTTCGCGCGGGCATCACGCAGGTGCTGTGCAACGTCGCGGTGCTGACGGAGGGTTTCGACGACCCCGGCGTGTCGTGCGTGGCCATGGCTCGACCCACGCGCTCGGAGGGGTTGTACGCCCAATGCGTCGGGCGCGGAACTCGGCTCCATCCCGGCAAAAAGGACTGCCTGATCCTGGACTTCGTGGATCTGTCCGAGCTCAGCCTGTGCAGCTTACCGTCGCTATTCGGAGTTCCCCGTGAGCTCGATCTGCGGGGCGAGGACGTGAGCGAAGCACGCCGCGTGTGGCAACAAATCTTGTTCGATCGGCCCGGCTTCGAGCTGGAGGCCGGCGCGTTCACGCTGCCGGAAATTCAAGAACGCGCGGCGAGCTTCGATCCGCTCACGTTGCAGGCCAACGACGAGGTGCGTGCAATCTCGGCGAACGCCTGGTTCTCACTCGGGCGGCATGGCCTCGGTTTGCATTTCGAGCGCCGGCCGGGCACACCCAGTGAGGTGGTGATCTTGCAGCGCGCCGCGCGCGGTAAGCGCTGGGAAGTGAGCCTCGACGGCAAACCGAAGGACCGCTTCTCGAGCATCGAAGCCGCCGTCGAAGCCGTCGACTACGAGATCTCCCGCATGGGCCAGCGAGCGGCCGCTTCCGCGCGCGAAGAAGCCAGCTGGAGGCGCGCGCCGGGCCCCCGCTCGGCAGACGCGCTGCGGCTTTCCGTCTGGCAGCGCGTGTTCGGAAAATGAGCGCCGGAAAAGGCTGAACGCTGGGTACGGCCCGCGTCGTGCTTGTCCCGAGGCGGGCTCTGTGTCCAAGGTGCCGCGCCCGGAGAGACGGCACGAATGCTCGAATCGCAGACAATCGATAGTGCTCGCATCGAAGGTGGCAGTGAGTTCGTGCTGGCGCGCCACGATCAGGAGTGGATCGTGCGCGTCGACGGGCGCGTGCTGATGTCGAGCCGGATGCACGATTCCGAGGAAGCCCTGGCCGAGCATTCGCTCGAGCGTTGTCACGACCCGGATGCAGTGCTGGTGGGCGGGCTGGGGCTCGGCTTCACGCTACGCGCTGTGCTCGACCGTGTGGCGCCGGATGCGCGCGTGACCGTTGCTGAGCTCGTGCCTGAGCTCGTCGGTTGGAATCGCACCCACTTGGCAGAATTGCACGATCATGCGCTGGACGATGAGCGCTGCCAAGTCGTGGTCGGAGACGTTTTCGACACGATCAAGCGCTCACCGCGCAGCTTCGACGTGATCTTGCTCGATGTGGACAATGGCCCGGTCGCGCTCTCCAGCGCTAAAAACCAACGTTTGTACAGCGAGTACGGCGTGCGCGCTTGCCACCAAGCGCTCCGCTCCGGGGGCGTCCTGGCTGTCTGGTCCTCGGGCCCGAATGCCCGCTTCGAGCGCCGGCTCACGGCGGCCGGCTTTGCTGTGGATGTGCTGCGCGTGGCGGCGCGCAAAGGGTCACGCGCGCGGCACGTGATCTTCATGGCCGAGGCGTGACTTGCGCTGAGCCGGGGCGAGCTCAAGGACTGCTCGGCGTGCTTGGCGGCGGACCATCAGTAGCAGTGCTCGCGGTCGGCGCGGGATCCAGCGGGGCCAGCGGCACGACGGCAACACTGGCCGCGGCGCTCGCGCTCGCGGCCGGTGACGGCGAAGCGAGCGACGAATCGCTTGCCGGCGCCGCGCGCTTCGGGCGCCGCGCGAAACGCGGTGCCAGCCGCTGGGGAGCTGAGGGTGAAGCCGCGGGCTCGGGCGCGCTCGCGCTGGGGGGAGTAATCGCTCCGAGCGTTGCGGCCGGCTCGGGAGCAACTTCGGGCTCAGGGGTGGGTCGAGCGGCCTCAACGATTGGCGCCACTGCGTGACGCGCCGGCGAACGCAGCAGCAAAAGAGTGAACACGGCGGCCAACGCCGCTGCGCCGAGCGCCGCCCAGAACACCACGCGCCGTGAGCTCTTTTGATCGGCGCGCCGTTCGTTGGACAGCAGCTCCTCGATGTCCCACGCGCCCGGCGCACGCGCGCGATCCGAAGCCTCGGCCTCCGCGGTCGTCGGCGCGAGCGAGCTGGGTAACCCGCTCTGCGCTGCCTCGAGCGCGAGCGGCGCGGCCAGCGGAGGGACGGGACTGAAGCGATTGGATTCGAGCGCAGCCTCGCTCACTTGGACGCTGGCGGGACGCGGAGGAGGAGGACGTGAGCCAGCGGCGAGGCGCAGCTGTGGAACATCCAGCACCGGGGTCCAATCATGCATGCCAATGCGCCACACCAGCGACTGTTCGGACAACTTGCCCGTGCGCAGCGCGTCGATCACTTCCAACGTCGTCATGGGCACGACCGCGTCATCGGTGACGTTCACCAACCACCCTCCGTGGCTGGCGCTATTCGTCGCGCGTTTCTCGCTGGGAGGGGCCACGGCCGGCACCATAGCGAAATGACGCTGAGCTTGCCAACGACCCGCGCTATCATCCCGCAATGATTCTCGAAGAGTCGCTTGTGGAGCTGCAAACGCCGAGCGGCGTCATGAACACCCACGTGTCGAAACCGGTGGCCGCCGGTTGCCGCCCGGGAATCGTGCTGTTCTCTGAAATCTACCAGCGCACCGGTCCGATCCGACGCATGGCAGCGATGCTCGCCGGCCAGGGCTTCGTGGTGCTCGTACCCGAGATCTTTCACGAGCTAGAGCCCGCGGGCAGCGTGCTCGCTTACGACGCCGCTGGCACCGAGCGCGGCAATCAACACAAAATCGGTAAAACGGTCGCTGCCTACGATGCCGATGCGCGCGCCTGCCTCGATCATCTCCAAGCGCGTGACGACGTCGATGGCCGGCTGTTCAGCGCGGGCGTGTGCATCGGCGGTCACTTGGCCTACCGTTGCGCGCTCGATCCGCGCGTGCAAGCGGCCGCGTGTTTCTACGCGACCGATTTGCACAAGGGTTCCCTCGGTCTCGGCGGCGACGACTCATTGGCGCGAACGCCGGAAATTTGCGGCGAATTGCTGATGGTTTGGGGCCGACAAGATCCGCACGTGCCGGACGAGGGCCGCGCTCTGATCCAAGCGCGCCTGCGCGAAACCAATCGTCGCTTTACTTGGCACGAGTTCAACGCCGCGCACGCGTTCTTGCGCGACGAAGGGCCACGTTATGATCCGGCGCTGGCGTTACTCTCGTATCGGATGATGATCGAGCTATTTCTTCAGGTCTGAATGAGCGGAACGGTGACGTATCCCGAGCCAATGCCGGCTTGGTTCTTGGATCGCATATCGCTCAAGTCACGCGGGCTCACTGCGCGTGAAGCGTACCGCGCTGCGCGTCCGTTCCCGCATGCCGTATTCGATGGCTTCCTGGGCGAGGCTTGGGCGCTCGCGCTGGCCCAGCAATTTCCCGGTCCCGATCATCCTGCTTGGATGCGACGCGACTACCGCGAGCAATCCGCGCGCATGGGGCAACTGCAGCGCACCGGTTTCGAAGGTATCGCTCCCGCTCTGCGCCACCTCTTGTCCGAACTTTGCGCGATGGCGTTTCTCGATTTTCTGAGCGCATTGACCGGAATCGAGGGGCTGATCGCCGATCCGCACTTTCGCGGCGCCGGACCGTCTTTGACTCTGCCCGGCGGGCATCTCGCGCTACACGCCGATTTCAATCGCGACCGCACGCGCCACCTCCTCCGCAAGCTGACCGTGGTCTACTACTTGGGCCAGGATTGGCAGCCGGAGTGGGGCGGCGCGCTCGATCTGTGGAACGAACCGCGCACGCGCCGAGAAGCCAGCTACCTGCCGCGGCTCGATCGCCTGATCGTGATGGACCACGGCGACACGTATTGGCACGGCCACCCTGAGCCCTTGGCCTGCCCCGAAGGCCACTACCGCGCCTCCGTCTCCGCCTACTACTACGTTGCCACGCCATCACCCGAAGAAGCCGATTCCCACGGCGCGATCTGGGTCACCTGAGCCCGGACCAGGCAACCCGAGCTGCAGAATTTTTGATGGTCACGCGGCGCGCCCAGCTCGACCCAGCCTTCGGCGTCGAGCTTCGTCAGCAGTCCGGGCCTGCGCTATAAACGCACGCAGCGGGAGCCACGCTGCGCCCGTTTGCTTGGTTCGTGCAGGACGTGACGCTGCGCGCAAGCGTCAGGCGCCCGACCGGAAGTTAGATATCGTGTTCCGGATGCGGTTCGGGCCGAGAGCTGTCTGCTGAATGGAGGCAGCCGTTGCGGCGCGCATTGGCGCCACAGCGGACGATGGGCGCGCGTCTTGCAGAGGTTGGGGGCATGACGATATCCATCACCGGTCTCTTGGTTCTGTTGATTGTCGCCGGCATCTGCGGCGGTATCGGTCGCGCCATCGGCGGAGGTACTGGCGGCGGATTTTTCGTGTCAATTGCCGTGGGCTTCGTCGGTGCTTTGTTGGGCACTTTCGTGGCTCACTACTTCCATTTGCCCGAGTTGCTGATGGTCACCATCGACAACCACCCATTCCCGATCCTGTGGTCGATCATTGGGGCTTCGTTGTTCGTGGCATTGGTGCATCTTGTCTCGGGCGGGGCGGCAGGCCGCAGCTGGCGCTACCGCTGAGCGGCTACCGCTGAGCCCAGCGGCGCAATCGGCCAAGGTTTATCGCTGGGACCGGCGTGCCAGTTATCATGCCGCCCGTCCCAGTAGATGACCTTCACGTCGAGCGGATCGACGTCGTCGAGTGTGTTGAAGTTAATCGACACGAAATCCCCGCCCAACTCCGCCAGGTGGCCCGCGCCGAAGCAATGCACGCCGCAGTGCTTGCAAAATGAGCGCCGCCCGATCTTGTGCCCCCACACATAGTCGGTGATGCTGTCCTGACCGGAGAGCAGCTGGAACGCTTCCGGTTTTACCGAACTACCGAGCTGACTGATCTTGTTGCAGATCGAGCAGTTGCATCGCCCGCCTTGACTGGTGTCAATCGTGACCTGAAAGCGGACGGCGCCGCAGTGGCAGCCCCCGCTGTGAAGCTTCGGGCCAGAGGCGGGGGAGGGGGAGGTTTGGGAGGGCGTTGGGTTGGTCATGGCTGGCTTCCTTTCGTGTTTGGTAGCGACTGAAAGCAGTTTGCCAGGCCACCATGACAGCATTATGTCAGTTATTGTCGGCCGGGAAAAACAGCGCCGCTTGCGCCGCTGCTGGATCCGGTTTTATCGATGGCAGTGACCGTTTCAGATGCTCAACGCGCCGTGCACGCCGTGTTTCGAATCGAGTCGGCGCGCTTGATCGCGGGTCTCACGCGGCTCGTGCGCGATGTGGGGCTGGCCGAAGAGTTGGCGCAAGACGCGCTCGTCACTGCGCTCGAACGCTGGCCCGAGTCGGGGGTTCCGGACAACCCCGGCGCGTGGCTGATGGCGACCGCCAAGCGTCGCGCGATCGACGAGCTGCGGCGCGGCAAACGTTGGCAGCGCAAGCAAGAGGCCATCAGCCACGAGATCGATACCCGCGCACAGTTCAGCGTCAAGGACTTGGACGCCGCGCTCGACGACGACGTGGGCGACGATCTGTTGCGGCTCGTGTTCACCTCCTGCCACCCGATTTTGTCCACCGAAGCGCGCGTGGCGCTCACGCTGCGTTTGCTCGGTGGGCTGACGACCGACGAAATCGCCCGCGCGTTTCTGGTTCCCGAGCCAACGATTGCGCAGCGCATCGTGCGCGCCAAGCGACAGCTTGCAGATTCGCAAGTGCCCTTCGAAGTGCCGCGCGGTCCGGAGCTCGCGGCGCGCCTGTCGTCGGTGCTGGAGGTCGTGTACTTGATCTTCAACGAGGGCTACTCTGCGACGGCGGGCGAAGACTGGATGCGCCCGGGCCTGTGCGACGACGCGCTCCGTTTAGGCCGAATTCTCGCCGAACTCGCGCCCGGCGAGTCAGAGGTGCACGGGCTGGTCGCGATCATGGAAATCCAAGCTTCGCGTGCCCAGGCCCGCACCGGTCCCAAGGGTGAGCCAATTCTGCTTTTGGAGCAGAACCGCGCGCGTTGGGATCAAATGTTGATTCGCCGCGGCCTGGCCGCATTGGCGCGTGCCGAAGCGCTCGGCGGTGCGCAGGGACCGTACGCGTTGCAGGCGGCGATTGCGGCCTGTCATGCACGGGCGAGTCAAGCTCAGGAAACGGACTGGCCGCGGATTGCTGCGTTGTATGCGGTCCTCGCGGAGCGCACGCCCTCGCCGATCGTGGAACTGAACCGCGCGGTGGCGGTGTCGATGGCCCAAGGCCCCGCCGCGGGTCTTTCCATCATCGACGAGCTGCTATCCGTGCCCTCTTTGCGCAGCTATCACTTGCTCCCGAGTGTGCGCGGGGACCTACTGTACAAGCTGGGGCGCCTAGTCGAAGCGCGGGCCGAGTTCGAGCGCGCAGCGTCGCTCACGCGCAACGAACGTGAGCGCGGGCTGCTCTTGGAGCGCGCCCAAGCCTGTGCTGGGCCCGAGACACCCTCGTCGCCGCCCAAAAGCCGGCGCCGCTCGTAAATTGGAGTGCTCGGTTGACGGTTTTCCGATCGCCTGATACTTAAGCGACTGCTTCAGCGTTGGAAAGGTCGAGCCATGGCGCTTCGTTTGTACAGTCATCCCTTCGCTTCATTTTGCCAAAAAGTGTTGATCGCCTTGTACGAGAACGCGACGCCCTTCGAGGCCGTATTGATCGACCTCGCGGACGAGGCCGATCGCGCGGAGCTCCAGCGCGTTTGGCGGGTCGCGAAGTTCCCCGTGTTGCTGGATGGCACACGAAAATGCAGCGTGCCGGAGTCGAGCATCATCATCGAGTACCTGAGCCAGTATTATCCAGGCCCGGTCGAGCTCTTGCCGCGCGAGCCGGATCTGGCCCGCGAGACGCGCCTACGCGATCGCTTCTACGATCTGTATGTCATGGATCCGATGCAGAAGATCGTGTTCAACCGCCTACGCCCTGCCGATCACAAAGATCCGTTCGGCATCGAGCAAGCCAAGGCTTCGCTGCTCACCGCGTATGCGATGATCGAAGAACAAATGGCGGGCAAGACTTGGGCGATGGGTGAGTCGTTCAGCATGGCGGATTGCGCTGCGGCGCCGGCCTTGATGTATGCAAACGTCGTGTTTCCGATCGGCGAGGCCTATCCCCGCACCACGGCCTACCTGAAGCGGCTGTGCGAGCGCGCGTCGTACGCCCGCGTGCTGCGTGAGGCAGAGCCGTTTTGGGCGGTTTTCCCCAAGGAATCATGAGCCCGCAGCCGCATTCGGAGACGCTCGACGGCCTGTTCCAGGCCCTCGGCGATCCCGCGCGTCGCGGCATGGTGGATCGGCTGTGCCGAGGCCCGGCTTCGGTGAGTGAGCTGGCCAAGCCACTCGCGATGACTTTGTCGGCCGTCGTGCAACACCTGCAAGTGCTCGAGGCGAGCGGCCTCGTGCGCACGCGCAAGGTGGGCCGAGTCCGCACTTGCCAGCTCGACACCGCAGCGCTCGAGAGCGCCGAGCGCTGGCTTGCCGGCAGGCGTAGTCAGTGGGAAGCCCGCTTCGATCGCTTGGGTGAATATTTGGCCGCGCAAGACGCACCGCGGAAACCCAACAAAAAACACTAAATTCCGGCCTTTTTTCGGAGCGCGAGATGAAACCGCGATCGAGTCGACATGCCACGTTCGTCATCGAACGAAAGTACGCTGCTTCACCCGAGCGGGTGTTCGCGGCCTGGGCGGACCCGGCGGTCAAGGCGGCGTGGTTCAACGGCCCCCGCACTTGGCTGAAGGAAGGCTACGTACTCGATTTTCGCGTGGGTGGCCGCGAACACCTGCGCACGGGCGCGCCTGGCGGCGAGGTGCACCAATACGACTGCTACTACCAAGATATCGTGCCCGAAGCGCGCATCGTCTACAGCTACGACATGCACATCGGTGAGCTCCGTATCAGCGTGTCGCTGGCCACGGTCGAGTTTCGAGCGGACGGCGAGGGGACGCTGATGAAGTTCACCGAGCAAGCCGTGTTCCTAGACGGCTACGAAGACGCGGGCAGCCGCGAGCGCGGGACGCAGGAGCTGCTCGCCAAGCTTGCCGCAGCCCTCGAGACTAGCTGAGAAAAAGATCGGAGATGCTGTCGATCTCGGGGCGCCCCGTTTGACGTGAGGGAGGAAGCCGGGAAAAAACTCCCGGCTCCCACCCCCAAGGAGCTCGAATCGATGCGATTTTTATGCCTATATCGGCCCGGCACTGCTGAATCTCACGCCCCTCCGACGGCTCGAGAGCAGGAGACCATGGGCAAGCTGATTGGAGACATGGCCAAAGCTGGCGTGTTGCTCGCCGTTGAGGGGTGCTTACCGAGCTCCTACGGTGTGCGCGTCGATATCCAGTCCGGGAAATTCAGCGTCACCGACGGTCCGTTCCCGGAGACGAAGGAGCTGATCGCCGGCTTCTGCCTGTTGCAAGTGAAGTCCAAAGAAGAAGCCATCGAGTGGTGCAAGCGCTTCTTGACCGCGACCGGCGAGGGGCAAAGCGAGATCCGGCAGCTTCACGAGATGCCCGCGGGTTGAACCCATGAGTGAAGCGCGCACCGCGGTCGTCGTCGTGACGACCGCGTGCGCCCGGGCGACTCATGTCGGAGGGTTCATATCCGAATGCAGCACGAATTCCGGATAACCCGGCACGCCCATTTCGGGCACGTCCAGCCCGCCCACCTCGGTCTCGGGCGAGACGCGATTGCCGCCAATCGCTTTCCCGATCAGCCAAAAGATCGAGCCTCCGAGGATCACGTTCCATGCGATGCACGTTCCCGCCTCGATGCACTGGGCGACCAACTGCGAAGGATCACCGTAGAACAACCCGGTGACACCGCGGCCGGCTTTGCCCATGTATTGGCTTGCGCCGACGCCGTTCCAGCCCGCGCCATAGCTCCCATCCGAGAACAAGCCCACCGCGATCAAACCCCACACACCGTTCGCGCCATGCACGCTGATCGCGCCAACCGGATCATCGATGCCCATGCGCTCGACGAAGAAGACGCTCCACACCACCAGCACGCCCGCCACGGAACCGATGATGAACGCGCCCACTGGTGACACGAATGCACAAGGGGAGGTGATCGCGACCAAGCCCGCGAGCATGCTGTTGCACATCATGGACGGATCGGGCTTGCCGTACACGTTCCACATGTAGACCACGCCGCTCAGGCTCGCGGCCATGCCGGCGATCATGGTGTTCACGGCCACGATGCCGATGCGACCGTCGGTGCCGGCAAGTGAGCTGCCGGCGTTGAAACCGAACCAGCCGAAGGCCAAGATGAACGTACCGAGCTGCACCATCGGAATGTCGTGCGGCAAAATCGCTTGCGGCTGGCCGTTGAGGTATTTGCCGATACGCGGACCGAGCATCCAAGCCGTGATCACCGCCAGCGATCCGCCCTGCAGGTGGACTACGCCGGAGCCGGCGTAATCCACCGCGCCGTGCCCGAAGCCGAGACGATAGCCGATCTGTGCCAGCCAACCGCCGCCCCAAACCCAACTCCCGAACACCGGATAGGTCAGGCCACCGACGAAGATGCTGAAAATGAAGAAGCTCTTGAAGCGCCAACGTTCGGCGCAGGCGCCGGTGACGATCGTCGCCGTGGTATCCATGAATGCCATCATGAATAGGAACATCACGATCGCGCCCGAGTCGTAGGCTGAGCCAGTCAGGAAGAAGCCCGTGGTCCCGAACAGGCCCCAACCGTGGTCGCCGTTCACGGCGGAGCCGAAGGTGAACATGTTCGAGAGGGTGGGCAACCCGCCGAGGGTCACTGGCCCGCCAATCGCGGTGCCGTTCATGCCGCCGCACATCAGCGCAAAGCCGGACACGAAGAAGCCGAACATCCCGAGCCCGTAGACCAAGAAGTTCATCGACATGGTGTGCGCGGCGTTCTTGGCGCGACACAGGCCTGTCTCCACCAGCGCGAAGCCGGCCTGCATGAAGATGACCAAGAAGCCGGCCACCAGCACCCAGACGAAGTTGATCGAGAAAAAATTGCGCGACGACGACTGGGCAACCGCATCGAGCCGGGATGCGACATCCTCGGGCGTCATCTTCTTCGGATCGAGTTTGGTGTAGCCGGGCACCGAGGCGGGCGTGGGCGTCAATTGAAACGCCCCCGTCTTGTCCGGTTCTGGGTCAGCGGCGTGCGCCGGCGGCGCCCAAGCCAGCAGCCCAACTAGGCAGCAGACGCTGACCGCTAGCCAGTGTCGCCACTGGTGAAGCACCTTCGAACCCCGCTCGATCTTCATCTGCTCCAGCATCCGATCTCCTTGATGTCCCGAATAGTGGGGGGGGCGCAGGTTTCAGTGCTGTTTCACAAACGCTTCTCTAACTCATGATTATCCTTGGGCCGTTGCGGTTGGCGCCCATTTTTGGCTGTTGCCTGATATGCCGGTGGGCATGGAAAATAGCGCGCTGCGGGCTCGTTATGACCGATGCGATCGCGATGGTGACGGCCGGATCAGCCTGAGCGAGTTCTCGGCTCTGCTGGACGAGCTCGGTCTCGGCTACGAGGAAGCGCAAGTCCGCGCGGCCTTCGCGGCCCTGGATAGCGACCAGGACGGCAAGATCGATTATGCCGAGTTCGCCAAGTGGTGGGTGGGCAGCTGAATCTGCGTGCGACGCACCCGAAACAAAATGAGCCAGCGCTGCGGCGTCGAGAACTGACGTTCGTCGACGGCGCAGCGCTTCGGCTACGTTTGAAGGCGCTCTTGGATCAGGTCGAGCCAACAGCGGCCGAGCTGGCTGCTGCCGGTCCGCCACTGTCTTCCGTGTCCAAGTGGCCGTAGGTGTGCTCGCTGGTGTGGTAGCCCTGCTCGCCGTGGTCCGAGAGATCGAGGCCGAGCTCTTCGTCTTCCGCGTCCGGGCGTAGGCCAATCGTGGCTTTGAGGCCATAACCGATGACGACTGTGGCCACCACCGCGAGAGCGATGGTCAAGCCCATGGCCTTCAGTTGCTCGAGCCAGAGGCCGTTGCCCACGAGGTCCTTGAGGTTGGTGTTGAGGTTCGGATTCATGCCCGCGTCGGCCAAGAAACCGGTGACCAATGCGCCGATCGTGCCGCCGACGGCGTGCACGCCGAAGGTATCGAGCGCGTCGTCGTAGCCGAGCATTTGCTTCAGCTTGGTGCAGGCGAGGAACGGAACGATACCGGCGATCACGCCGATGATGATCGCGCCCACGGGAGTGACGAAGCCCGCCGCGGGCGTGATCACGACCAAACCGCCGACCGCGCCGGAACAAAAGCCGAGCACGGTCGGTTTGCCGCGCGTGATCCACTCTGCCGCCGGCCAAGCCGCGCAAGCCACCGCGGTGGCGATGGTGGTGGTCATGAACGCGTTGGCGGCGATGGCGTCGGCAGCGACGGCGCTACCGGCGTTGAAGCCGTACCAACCGACCCACAGCATGCCGGTGCCGACCATGGTCAAGACCAAGCTGTGCGGCGCGAAACTCTCTTTGCCGAAGCCTTTGCGCTTGCCGACGATCAACGCCAAGACAATCGCCGACCAGCCCGAGGACATGTGAACCACGGTGCCACCGGCGAAGTCGATGGCCTTGATCCCGGCCTTGGCGTTCCAGACGCCGTTCATGAAGCCATCCACGCCCCAGACCATGTGCGCGAGCGGGAAGTAAACGACGAACATCCAGATCGCCATGAACAACATCAGCGCGCTGAATTTCATGCGTTCGGCGATCGCGCCGACGATCAACGCGGGGGTGATGATGGCGAACATCAGCTGGTACATCGAGAACACGTTCTGCGAGACCCACGCCGCGTAATCGCCGTTGGGCATGGCGTCTACGCCTGCCAACATCGCGAACTTGGTGCCGCCGATGAACGGGTTTCCAGGCGAGAAGCACAAGCTGTAGCCGATTACGACCCACAAGATCGTGACCATGCCCGCGGAGCCCAGACACTGCGCCATCACCGACAGCACGTTCTTGGTGCGGACCAAGCCGCCGTAGAACAACGCCAAGCCCGGCAATGTCATGAACAAGACCAGTGCGGCCGAAACCATCATCCAGGCGTTGTGACCGGGACCGGCACCGGCGACTTTGGACTCTTTCGAGACGCGCGCGCCGTTGTTGATGTACGCCTCGAGATCCCCGAGCCGCTCTTCGATCGCCTTGGCGTCGAGTGCGGGAGCCGGGGCGGCAGCTGCGGGAGCAGCGGCGGCAGGCGCGGGGGCGGCTGCCGCTGCAGGCTCGCCGCTCTGCGCGTACGCAAGCCTCGGCAGGGCGCACGTAAGCGCGAACACAGCGAGCGCGGCGAGCGCTAGCAAAAATATGCTTTTTGCGAAACGCTTCCTGGCGCACACTGTGAAAGATTCTATGAGATTGCTCAGCATCACTGGTCTCCTTGGGATGACGGCCCACCCGCTAGGTACCCAGCAACCGGGTGTGAGTCTGTTTCGTGTTTCGTGCCCCGACATCGCCAGGACATCAAAAGTCGTATACGCGTGACACATATGAAATTGACGAGAAATTAATTCGGTCTCCTTGATCTCACGAATGGTCACACAATTCGCGGCTTTGACTGGGGCGATCCGCGCCTACGGCTTGGCGGCCGCCTGCGTGCTGTTGAGCATTCTGTGTGCACATCTCGTTGAGCCGTACGGTCACCTCGCCGATTTGGCGATGATCCACTTGCTCGGAATCGTCTTCCTCTCGCTCCGCTCCAGCGTGCGCACTTCGGTTTTATCCAGCGTCGTCAGCATTTTCTCGTTCGATTTCTTCTTCATCTCCCCGAAGTACGCGCTCGCTTGGTCGGATGCCGAGAGCATCGTCACCTTCATCGCAATGGTCGTGGTTGCGGGCGTGGTCAGTTCGCTCAGCGAGAATTCACGGCGCCAAGAGCGAGCCGCGCGCGCGACGGCGGCGCGCACGCAAGCGCTCTACGAATTGAACGTGGAACTTTCGAGCTCGCGCGATGTGCAGCAACTCGCCGCAGTCACGGCGCGCCACATGACGAAGTTGTTCGGCACGCCCGTGAGCGTGCTACTCCAAACGCCCGAGGGCACGCTGCAGCCGGCGGAAACCGCGCGCGACCGCTTACTGTCGCAGAGCGCATGGACGCGCCGGGAATTCGTCAAACAAAGCGCTCCTTCCGGAACGGCCATTTGGGCTCCCGTGGTGGGCGCGCACTCGTCGCTGGGCGCGGTCGGCTTGAAGCCCAGTGTGCCGTTCGAGCAAGAGTCAGAACAGGGATTTTTGCTGTCTGCCTGCGTGAATCAGCTGGCTACCGCGGTCGAGCGCGTTCAGCTTGCGGGCGCCGTGCGCCGCACGCAACTCGAGGCCGAGGGCGAGCGGCTGCGCAGCTCCTTGCTGAGCGCCGTTTCTCACGACCTGAAGACGCCCCTCGCCACGATGATCGCCGCTGGCGCCGCGTTGATCGGCCGCACCGGCGAGATCGAGCCCAAAGCAGCCGATGAGATCTTGCGCTCGGTGGTCGGGGAGGGTGAGCGTTTGAGTCGTCTGATCCACAACTTGCTTTCGGTCACCCGTTTGGAGTCCGCCAACGTCGAGCTCCGTCGCACCCCGGAGTCGGTCGACGACATCGTGCTTTCGGCCGTGGAGCGCTTCAACGATCGCTCGCGAAAAGTGCCGATTGTCAGTGAAATTGCCGCTGATTTGCCGTTGATCTCCGCCGAGCCCGTGCTGCTCGAGCAAGTCTTGGTCAATCTACTCGAGAATGCCACGCGCTACGCCGGTTCAGACCCGGAGATCGCCGTGCATGCTCGTGCCGCTGGCGGTTCGGTGTTGGTCCAAGTCGAAGACAACGGGCCGGGGATAGCCGAACACGAGCGGGAAAAGGTGTTCGAGAAGTTCTATCGGGGCCAGCAGGCGCCCAAGGGCGATGGCGGAGTTGGCCTCGGCCTGACCATCTGCCGTTCGATCATTCGCGCTCACGGTGGCAAAATCGGCGTGCGGGAGCGCGCGGGCGGAGGTACGCTGGTCGAGTTCACCGTCCCGTTTGCCGCTGCCCGGGAGCAGCTCTCCAGAGAGGCTTCGCTCGACTCATGAATCGATCACTCTTGCTGGTAGTTGAAGACGATCCCGAAATGCGCAGCGTGGTGTCCTTCACCCTGCGCAACTACGGGTATGACGTGCGTGAAGCGGCTACGGGCGCCGAAGCCCTCAGTCAAATCCAGACGCGTACGCCTGATGCGATGGTCTTGGATCTCGGCTTGCCGGATATCGACGGCTTCGTGGTCACCGCTTGCGTGCGTCAGGAGCATGAGTTCCCGATCATCGTGCTCTCGGCGCGCGGTGAAGAGCAGCACCAGGTGCGCGCGCTCGACAGCGGCGCCAACGACTACGTGACCAAGCCGTTCCGCGAAGGTGAGCTGATGGCTCGCATCCGCGCGGCATTGCGTCGGCCAGTCCCGGTCGCCGAGCGGCGTGACTTGAACGTTGGCGATCTGCGGATCGACTCCACGCAGCGCCGCGTGTTCGTGCGCGGCAAAGAGATCACGCTCACGCGCACCGAGTTCGATTTGCTCGACACGCTGGCGCGCAACGCCGATCGCGTGGTCACCCACCGGCAAATCTTGCGCGCCGTGTGGGGGGCCGAGCACGTGGATGAGGTGCACTACCTGCGCGTGTACATCAAGCTCTTGCGCACCAAGATCGAACAAGATCCCGCGCACCCCACGCGCATCCTGACCACGCTCGGCGTCGGTTATCGTCTGGTCAGCGCGGAAGCCCTCAGCTGATTGTCCGCTCACGCACGCGCACCGAGCTCCGCGAGGCGCCGCGCCAAAAAGCGCAGCTCGGACGCATTGTGCGCCAGCGCGTGTGCGCGTTGATAGCTGGTGATCGCCTCGGCGCGCCGTCCGAGACGGCGCAATAGATCGGCCCGTGCGGCGTGCCACAGGTGGTAGCCGTCGAGCTCGTGCTCGAGCGCATCGACCAGCGCGAGACCGGCCGCGCAGCCTTCGGACATGGCTACCGCGACTGCACGATTCAAGGCGACGACCGGCGAAGGGTGGAGCTCGTACAGGCGCGCGTACAGTCCGACGATCTGCGCCCAATCCGTCGCCTCCGCGCGGGGTGATTCGGCGTGCACGGCGGCAATCGCTGCTTCCAGCGCGTACGTTCCTGGTCGAGCTCGCCCGAGCGCCGCGTGCACGAGCGCGCAACCCTCTTCGATCTCACTGCGGTCCCAGCGGGCCCGCTCTTGGTCTTCGAGCAAGACGAGCTCGCCATCGGCGGCGACTCGCGTTTCGCGTCGGGCGTCGTGTAGCAACATCAGCGCCAAGAGCGAATCGGCCTCCGCGGGGACACTGCCGAGCCGAGCGTGCAATAGCGCGCACAGCAGCCGTGTCAGTTCGATGGCCTCGCTCGAGAGCGCTCGACGCAGCAGCTCTTTGCCCTGGGCCGCCGCGTAGCCTTCGTTGAAAATCAGGTACAAAACGGCCATCACCGCCGACAAGCGCTCGGGCAAATCCGCCGCTTCGGGGATCGCGTAGGGAATGGCCGCTTCGCGGATTTTGGATTTGGCTCGCACCAGTCGCTGCGCCATCGTGCTCGCGGGCACCAAGAAGGCGTGCGCGATCTCTTCCGTAGTCAACCCCCCCAGCGTACGAAGCGTGAGCGCGACCCGAGCCTCTTCCGGTAGCGCGGGATGACAGCAGGTGAACATCAGCCGCAGCCGCTCGTCCGGTACCGCGTCGTCCGGCTGGGTGGATTGCAGGTGGCGCTCATCGAACGGCGCCAGCTCGGCGAGCAGTGCTTGTGAGCGAGCGCGGTGACGAATGCGGTCGATCGCCCGGTGCCGCGCGGTGCCGTAGAGCCAGGCCACCGGATTGTTCGGTGGTGCCTCGGCCCAATCGACGACTGCCGCCGAGAAGGCCTCCTGGAGCGCTTCTTCGGCGATGTCGAAGTCGCCGAAGGCGCGGATCAACGACGAGAGCAGGTGACCCCACTCCGCGCGGCACAGGCGGTCGAGATCGATCACGAAAAGATCATCAGCGGGCGCACCTCGATTGAACCGTAACGCGCGCCCGGAATTTTTGCGGCGATGCCCAGGGCTTCGTCGAGGTCGGCCGCTTCCACCAGGTAGTAGCCGCCGAGCTGCTCTTTGGTCTCGGCGAAGGGACCGTCGGTCGTGATGCGCTTGCCGTCCCGCACACGCAGGGTGGTGGCGGTGTTGGTCGGCTTGAGCGCATGCCCGCCCAGGATCTGCGCGGAAAACTCCTGACCGAATGCGCCATATTCGGCAAGTTCCATCTTCTCGTAGCCGTTCTGCCAGCGCTTTTCGGTATCGTAGATCAAAAGTAGGTATTTCACGGTGTGTTCCTTTTCGCGAGAGCCCAAAAAGGGCGCTCGTGCTTGGGTTCGTCTCTAGGCGAACCAGGACGGGCGCGATCGACAACCGGCGAGTTCTTTTCTTCGCCTTTTCTCACGGTCTCGAATTCAGCCTGGCGGGTGCACGCGCTCAGAACGGATCGAAGCAATCGTAGTTGTGCTGGCGGTAGATTCGGCCGTCGCGAAACTGCAAGAACACCCCGAAGTGGGCTTTCATCGTGCCACCGATCGGAGTGCCGCCGAGCGGTATCGCAAGTGTCCCGGTCCAGATCACTTCGAGCGCGAGCTGCTGGCCGTCCTCCACGGAATTGACGATCTCATAGCGCTCGGAGCTGAGCACCTTTTGGCCCTTCTGCTGGCCCTCCAGCAGCGTGGCCAGATCGCGCCGGGCGCCCGCTCGCACCAGCTGGTTCGGAAACTCCCGCTGCTCCACGTCTGGCGAAAAAAATGGCGACAGGTCGGCTCGGGCCTCGATCGCAGAAAAGTAGGCTCGAGCTCGCTCCAGAAGTGTCACATACGACTCCTTTCGTTGGTCTCGCTCGTCAGTGTACACAAACCGGTGCTAACCCTCGAGCATGGCTGAAACCATCGTTATCTGTGGCTACGGAGTAGGGATTTCGGACGCGGTGGCGCGTCGTTTCGCAAAGGAGGGGTACCGCGTGGCCATCGTCGCGCGCAACGCCGAGCGCCTGAACGGCGCCGCACAAAAATTGACCGCCGAAAAACTCGACGTGAAGGCGTTCGCCTGCGACGTGGGTGACGTCGACGCGGTGAAGAAGCTGATCGCGGACATTCGCAGTAGCCTGGGCCCGATCAAGGTCTTGCATTGGAACGCCTACGGCGGCGGGGCGGGCGATCTGAAGACGGCCAGCGCAGACGACCTGCGCGCTGTGCTCAACGTGACGGTGCATGGTTTGCTGGCGGCCGTGCAAGCCACCTTGCCCGATCTCAAAGCACAGCAGGGCGCGTTGCTCGTCACGGGCGGTGGCTTCGCCTTTTACGATCCCGCGGTGGATGCGGCCGCGACCCAATGGGGCGCGCAAGGCTTGGCAATCGGTAAGGCTGCCCAGCACAAGACCGTTGGCCTACTGAGCAAGAGCCTACAAGCCGAAGGCGTGTACGTGGGCGAGGTCGTGGTCACGGGTCTAGTCAAAGGCACTGCCTTCGACTCGGGCAACGCGACGCTCGAAGCCTCGACCATCGCCGAAAAATTCTGGGAGCTGTATCGCGCGCGCGACGTCGTGTCCGTGACCATCTGAGTCCTGCGTTCAATCGCCGTGCATGAGTCGCTGCCAGCCACAGCGGCTCACGCGGCGAGGCGGAATGGCACTGCAGAGTCGCCTCAGCTTCGATATTTCGTCGGCATTTCCGCGTGAAAGACGGACGGCCCCGGTCTTGCTAAGGCCTGGCCATCACCATGGACCGCCTTTTCAATCGCACCGTTGGGCTGACCACGTTCTTGGCTGGCTTGTTGTTCTCAGGGGTTGCTAGCGCGGAAGAACCGCTGACAACTCCTTCGTTGGACACCAAGGGCAAGCCGTTGAATCCCCCTGCGCCGACCACTCCTGCCGGCACTCCCAAGCTGGGTGGCCTCAGTGCATTCGCCGGTGTGATGGTCGTCGACATGGGCCCGGTCAATGACCGCCTGCAAGAGCAACGGGCGCTTTACCCCTCGGATTTGCCGGTCGTGTTCCCGCTCTTGGGCGGTCAAGGTTTCGGCTTGTTCAGCCGCTTTCTCATCGGTGGTTCTGGTGCCGCGTTGCTTTCGCGCAGTGTCGATGAAGCCAACGACAAAAAGATCAAAGCCAGCGGCGCGTGGGGTACGTTCGACTTCGGTTATCAACTGCTGCGCGTGAATGGCTTCTTGATCGCGCCCGTGCTTTCGCTGGGCGGCTACGGCATGAACGTCACGGTCGCATCCAAAGGCGAAGTCAACTTCGACGATGCACTCGCGAACCCGACCCGAAGCGTCTCGCTCAGTAACAACGGCTTTTTGACCGGCATCTCCGTGCTCGCACAAACCGTCATTGTGGGCCGAGGCGCGCAAGTCCCCGGTGCACGCACCGGCTATACGCTCGGCCTGCGCATCGGCGGTCTGTACGGCATTCCCGTCCACGGCTGGACTTCGAACGGCGAGACCGTCAACGGTGACCCGCCCTTCGGCCTCCGGGGTGGCTACGCGGCGCTCTCGCTCGGTGCCGGTAGCTGGTAATCGGTCGTCGCTTTCCGCGGGGCCTCGCGGGCGCTTGGCGAGTGGAATGGAGGGCGCGCTTAAACCTCGAATAGCCCGGCCGCGCCCATGCCGCCGCCAATGCACATCGAGACGATGCCCAAGCGCCCCCCTCGCCGACGCAACTCGTGAAGCAGGGTGGCGGTCAGCTTGGCGCCCGTGCAGCCGAGCGGGTGGCCTAGCGCGATCGCACCGCCGTTCACGTTCAGCTTGTCGTCGGGGACGCCGAGCTCGCGCCCGCAATAGACGGCTTGGGCGGCGAATGCCTCGTTGATCTCGAACAGATCGATATCGGCGATGCTGAGGCCAGTCTGGGCCAGCAGCTTGCGAATGGCCGGCACGGGGCCAATGCCCATGATGTCGGGATCGACGCCTGCCAGCGCGAAGCCACGGATGTGCCCGAGCGGCTTCACGCCAAGCTCCGCTGCCTTGCGCTCCGAGAGCAGCACCGTGGCGGCCGCGCCGTCATTCGTAGGTGAGCTATTGCCGGCCGTGACCGAGCCGCCTTGCTTGAATACTGGCTTCAGCTTGCCGAGCACGTCGAGCGTGGTGCCCGGACGCGGACACTCGTCGATTTTGAACTCGAGTTCGGAGACCGCGCTGCCCTCGAGCACGCGCGCCTTGACCGGTACGATTTCGTCGTTGAAACGGCCGGCCGCGATCGCGGCGAGCGCGCGCTCGTGCGAGCGGACGGCGAACTCGTCCTGTGCGGCGCGGCTGACGTCGAAGCGTTGGGCGACTCGCTCCGCGGTGTGGCCCATGGCGATGTACGCTTCTGGGAATTCGTCCATCAGCTTCGGATTGAGGCTGACCTTGTTGCCGCTCATCGGCACCATCGACATGGATTCGACGCCGCCTGCGACGGAAACCTGCGTGAGCCCCGCTTGCACACTGAGCGCCGCATGCGCGATGGCTTGCAGCCCGCTGGAGCAGAAGCGGTTAATCGTCTCAGCTGGCACGCTGTTCGGCCATTTGGCCAAAAAGACCGCGTTCCGCGCGATGTTCAGGCCTTGCTCGGCCTCCGGCATGGCGCAGCCGAGGATCACGTCGTCCACGTCTTCTGCCCTCAGGCCGGGCACGCGCTCGAGCGCGGCCACCATAGCGGTCGCTGCCAAATCTTCCGGGCGCGTGCTGCGCAGGGTGCCTTTGAGCGCGCGGCCCACGGGCGTACGCACCGCCGAAGCAATGATCACATTGAGGGGGAATGCCATTTTCTTACCTCGAATCAATGACGCTGGATCAATTCCGCAGGGGCTTGTTGTTCATCAACATGAACTGGACGCGCTCTTGGCTCTTGGGCTCGCCGCATAGGGAGAGGAAAGCTTCCCGCTCCAGATCCAGGAAATGCTGCTCCGGCAACAGCGTGCCTGCAGCCACCGGGCCACCGCACAAGATGTGCGCGACCTTGTTCGCGATCAGCGCGTCGTGGGCCGAAGCAAAGCCGCCTTCGACCATGGCCCACACGCGAGCGCCGATGGTCTTTTCCGCGTCGTAACCGGCGGCCGGCAAGAGCGGCGGCAGCGGTGGGCGGTAACCGGAGCCGGCCAGGCCCAGCGCGCGTTGTTTGGCTTCGAACAGGAGCCGCGCTGGGTTGAGCGAAATGCCGTCCGTCGCGCGTAGATACTTCAGCGATTTGGCCTCCTCCGCGCTCGTGGCGACCTTGGCCATGGCGATATTGAGCGACGCCTGACCGATGAACGGTAACAGGTCCACGCCGCTCACGCCCAGCAGATCACTAGTGTAACGCTCGACCATGCGTAAGCAACCCCCGCCCGCGGGCACCAGCCCGACGCCCACCTCGACCAAGCCCATGTAGGTCTCGGCGTGAGCCTGACAGGCGTCTGCGGCCATGGCGACCTCGGCACCGCCGCCCAAGGTGTACTGGAAGGGCGCGGCCACCACCGGCACTTTGGCGTAGCGCAGCCGTTGCATCGCGTTTTGCAGATTGCGAACCACGGCTTCGATCTGGTCCCAGGCCTTTTGCTGGGCGGCCATCGCGATCAGCATCAAGTTCGCGCCAGCACAGAAGTGCTCGCCCGAATTGCCGATCACCACGGCCTGAAAGCTCTGCTCGGCCACGGCTGCGGCTTCGCCCAGCATGCTGATCACGTCGTTATCGAGCGTGTTCAGCTTGGTGTGAAACTCGACGCACAAAACGCCATCCCCGATATCGATGAGCGAGGCGCCGTGATTCTTTTTGACCAGTCGCTTCGGGTCACTCTTGAGCGCGGGCAGGCTCATTTGCTTGGCGTCGCTGGCGACCGCTTGGGCGGCTTTCGTCCTCGGATCATAGTAGGTGGGCGCCGCCGCGCCGCCCGCGTAGAAGCTGCTGCGACCGGAAGCGAGCATGTTGTCGACCCACTCCGGAACGGCGAGCCCCTCTTGCTTCATGCGCGCGACGGATTCCGGCACGCCGATCGCGTCCCAGGCTTCGAAGGGACCCAGATCCCAATTGAAGCCCCAGCGCATCGCTCGATCGATGCTCACGATGTCGTCGGCGATCTCGCCCAAGCGACGGGCGCTGTAGATCAGCGTGCGCGAGAGCACCGCCCAGGCGAACTTGCCCGCCACATCCTGGGCGTTGACCAGCTTCTGCAGGCGCTTCTTCGGATCTTCTTCGTTCTTGATCGAACCTAGCGAATCGAAGCGCACCTTCTCTTGGCTGCGGTAGTCCTTGGTCTTTACGTCGTAAACCAAAAGCTCCGTGGGCGTCTTCTTGTAGAAGCCCGCCGAGCTCTTGCGCCCGAGGCGGCCGGCCGCCACCAAATCACGCACGAACTCCGGCACTTCGAAGGTGCTGCGCGCTTCATCTCGAGTCAGCGAATCGAAACAATTCTTGGCGACGTGCAGCAGGGTATCGATGCCTACCAAATCCCCCGTGCCGAACGCGGCGCTGCTCGGTCTACCCATCGGCTTGCCCGTGATCTTGTCCACGGCTTCCAAGCTCAGCCCCGCTTCCAACATTTGATGCATGGTCAGCATCATCGAGTACACCCCGATGCGGTTGGCCACGAAGTTGGGCGTGTCTTTGGCGTCGATCACGCCTTTGCCCAAGAATTCGCCGAACTCCGTCATGCGCTGCATCACGGCAGGGTCGGTCTCGGGTGCTTTCGCGACCTCGAGCAATCGCATGTAGCGGACGGGGTTGAAGAAGTGCAGCACCAAGAAGCGCGATTTGAGCTCTGGCGGCAGCACCTCGGTCATACTGGCGATGCTGAGGCCGCTGGTGTTCGAGGCGAGGATGGCTCCTTGTTTCACGAAGGGCGCGATCTTTTCGAACAGCTTGCGCTTGATCTCCAAGTCTTCGACCACCGCTTCGACGATCAGATCGCACTCTTTCAAGCGCTCCAAGTGATCCTCCAAGTTGCCGGTCGTGACCAAGCGCGCGGCGTCGGGCGTGAAGAACGGAGCCGGCTTGGCCTTGAGCGCTTTTTCCAGCCCGCCGTCCGCGAAGCGATTGCGTGCTTTCGGACTCTTCGCCTCCTCGGGCTTCAAGTTGGGCGGCACGATGTCGAGCAGGTGCGTGACAACGCCCGCGCCCGCGAAGTGCGCCGCAATTGCGCTACCCATCACGCCTGCCCCGATGACGCCTGCCGTTTGAATTCGTTCAGCCATCTTGCCTCTTAGCGTGAAGCTAGCCGAAGGCCATCGCCAGTGGCAAAGAAGAGCCCGCATTCGTCGCGCGTCCGCGCGTGACCTCGCGCATCCACCCCGCGGGCCGAAGCGCGAGGCGCCATAGACCTACACTGTCCGCTCGCAAGTTGAAGTACGCTTTTCTCCCATGTTCCGAAAGCTCGACCCCGAGCAAATCGTGGAAACCGCGAGTCGCCTCGCGCGCCGCATCGAGGAGCGCTTCCCGGACGCGGGGCTCAGCAAGCTGGCTCACGAGCTGACTTCCGTGACGCGCGAAGCACGCGCGCTTTCTGCCTGGTTGGCCGCGCCCAACAAACCGCTGCGGCTGGGCGTCGGGCTTGCAATCTTCGTCTTGTTCGCAGTCGTCCTCACCGCGGCCACCACCTTGCGCGGCGCCAGCGGCCCACACAATTGGGCGGATTGGCTACAAAGCTTGGAGGCGATGGTGAACGACGCCGTGTTCGTGGGCGTCGCCGTGTACTTCCTGCTCGGCCTCGAGACCCGTCACAAGCGTACCCGCGCGCTGGCCGCGCTGCACGTCCTCCGCTCACTGGCGCACATCGTGGACATGCACCAGCTGACCAAAGATCCGGAGCGCATCGTCTCGGGCGGCCCCAGCACGCCGTCATCACCCGAGCGCACGATGAGCGCTTTCGAGCTCACGCGCTACCTCGACTACTCGACGGAGCTGCTCGCCATCATCAGCAAAGTGGCCGCGCTCTACGTCCAAGAGCTCGCCGACCCCGTCACGGTCGCCGCCGCCAACTCCGTCGAAGAGCTCGCGGTCAACCTCTCGCGCGCCATCTGGCAAAAGATCGTCATCCTCGATCGGGTGACGCCTTCAGCGCCCTGAGCGGACGGATGGTCACGCGTCCCCAAAGCGGGGACGGCATGCGGGCTACGCGGCGCGCGGTGGGCGCTTTGCCCGCTGGCCCAAATCCAAATCTCAAGGCGCGGTGCCGAGCTTATCGACGGCGGCGAGCACCTCGTTCGCGTGCACGGCGGGATCGACGTCCGGCCAGATGTGCGCGACTCGGCCGTCTGCGCCGACCAGGAACGTGACACGCGCGTCCATGCCGAGTGTGCTCGACACGCCGTAGGCCTGGGCGAGCGCGCCGCTTTCGTCCGCGACGAGCGAGAACGGCAAGTGGTGACTGGTACGGAACTCGGCGTGGGTTTCGCTCGAGTCGCGCGACACGCCGAAGATGGTCACCTGAAACGGCTGGTAGCGATCGAACGCATCGCGAAAAGCACACGCCTCTTTGGTGCAACCGGGGGTGCCGTCCTTGGGATAGAAATAGACGATCGCGGCGTGCCCGCGGACTGCGCTGAGGCGAGTGACGCTGCCATCTGGCGCTTCTCCGACGACTTCGGGCGCCATGGCTCCGATCGGTAACAGGCCATGGCCCCCATCCGGTCGAACGATGGGGCCACATGCGCCGGTCAGAGCGAACACGAATCCGAGTATGGTGAGGGCGCCGATCTTCACGCCACTGAGCTCCGCAACATCAGCCAGAGCGTAGCGCGGAATCGCTCTTCAGGAGGGTCTCCGGGCACGAAAACAGGGTTCGAACTCGAACTCGATTTTTCGTGGCCATGAGGCTCCTCCCTTCTCGAGGGGGCGATCGCGATCCCGCAGCGCAGCTCGCTGGGCGACCGAGTTTCCGCGCTAGGGATTTTCGCGAAGGAAGTCTTGCAGGCGGCCGAGTGCGGCGTCCCATTGTTGCGCGATCTGGGCCAGGTGTTCGCGAGCTTTTTCGATGCGTTTGGGGCGTAGTTCCCAGATGCGTTCGCGGCCGTGGCGGGTGTCGTGGACGAGGCCTGCGTCGGCCAAGGCTCGGAGGTGCTTGGTGATGGCTTGACGGGTGACCTCAGTGCCCTCGCTCAGACGCACGATCGAGAGCGGGCCTTCGTTGCACAAGCGGGAGACGAGCTTGAGGCGGGTTTCGTCGCCCAGTGCGGCGAACAGCGGCGCAGCTTCGCTGAGTTTCAGCGCGGCGCTACGGCTGTCCGACATGGCGCTCGATGTTCTTCAATTGCTCTGACCAGCCCGAGGCGTTGTTGCGGAACGCCTCCGCGCGGCGTTCGGGCGGCAAGCGTGAGAAGCCCGATTCGACGATCGTGAGTAGGGTGCCTTGGGCGTCGGGCGCTTCTTCGAGCTTGAACTCGACTAGCGTCATCGGCTCTGCGGAGTAGTCTTTCTGGGGATCGATCGCGTTGGGACGCCAGCGGTAGGAGAAGTAGCGCTCCGGCACGAGCTCGACGATTTGCATCTCGACCTCGAGGTGCTCGTAGCCCGGATAAGTGATTTGCCCGACGATGGTCGTGCCCGCGTGGAACGGGCCCTCCAGGCGAACGCGAAACCACTGGCCGAACTCAGCCGAGTCGCTGAGCGCGCGCCAAACCCGCGCACGCGCTGCGGAAAGCACGATTTTCTTTTCGATTCGGTCGTTTTCGAGATCGGTCATTGGCAACTCCTGGGTTGCGTATTAGCCGACCGTGATGGGATGCGCAACCAAAAAGTTGCCTATTGCGCCCGCGCAGGTTCCCCTGAATTCAGGTGCCTCTGATGGGGCTGACATCGGAAATTAGTTGCTGAGCGCGGGCTGGCTAGCGCGCGACAGCTTGGCGACCGCGAGCGCGAACGCGGCCGGTTCGATCGGCTTGGCCACGTGCAGCTGAAAGCCCTCGGCGAGGGCGCGCCGTTGGTCTTCTTGTCGGGCGTAGGCCGTCACGGCGACGGCCGGCACGCGTTGCGCGCGTTCGTCCGGTAGCGCGCGCACGGCTCGCACCAGCTCGTAGCCGTCCATGCCCGGCATGCCAATGTCCGAGATGAGCACATCCGGATGATCGCGCACGATGATCGACAGGGCTTGCTCGGCGGACGACGCGGCGAACGTGATCGCCTCGCATTTTTCCAAAATGCTCACCACCAGATCACGCGAGTCGTCGTCGTCGTCGACGACCAAGATACGGATCCCCCGCAGCTCCGGCGCCGCGAGCCGACTCGGGGGCTCGAAATCAGGCACCGATACGACGCCCGGAAAGGGCGTGGGTGAGTCGTGCGAGCCGGCATCGGGCAAGCGGACGATGAAGCGCGAGCCGCAATTCGGGCCGTCGCTTTCGACTTTGATCGTTCCGCCGTGAAGCTCGACGAGGTGACGAGCAATCGCCAGCCCCAGCCCGAGCCCGCCGTGACGGCGCGCGAAGCTGCCATCGGCCTGGCGAAAGCGATCGAATACGAAGGGCAAGAACTCTGCATCGATGCCCTGACCGGTGTCACTGACTACGATCTCCACGTTGCCGCTCACGCGCCCGACTCGCACTCCGATTTTGCCGTCTTTGCCCGTGAATTTCGTGGCGTTGGATAACAAATTCCAGACGATTTGCTGGACCCGCGTGGCATCACCCAAGATTTGACCGGCGCCTGGTTCCAGGTCGACTTCCAGTTGGATGTGTTTGGCTTCGATCGCTGGCTTGGCGCTCTCGATCGCCGCGCTGACGACGCGGATTGGGTCCACCGGTTGAACATCCAAGCGCATTTGCCCAGAGACGATGCGGGACACGTCCAGCAGGTCTTCGACCAGCCGCGATTGGGCGAGGACGTTTCGTTGAATCACCTCGAAGGCATGTTCGAGCTTTTCCGCCGGCAAAGTGTTGTTAGTGAGCAGCTGCGACCAGCCCAGCATCGCGTTCAAGGGCGTGCGCAGCTCGTGTGACACGGTGGCCAAGAACTCGTCTTTGGCGCGGCTGCTCGCTTCGGCTTCTGAGCGTGCGTGTTCGGCGGAAGCGCGGGCGGCGCGCTCGGCGTCCAGCAAGCTGCTGCGTGCGGCCTCGACGCGCTTGCGGTCCGAGATATCGACCAGAGCGACCACGCAGCCCAGGATCTGAGCGGAGTCATCCAGCAGCGGTGTGGCCGTACACAGGAAGGATTGCACGGGACGCCCACCGACCGCCAAGGTCATCTCGCGGCCGGCGGTGGTGTTGCCGCGCAGAGCGGCCAACACCGGATGTTCATCGTCCTCGTTTTGGACTTGGAACGGGAAGGCGTGGAAAAAATGGCGCCGCAGCACGCGCGAGCCCGCCGTCGTGCGCGCGGCGCCGCTAGCCCGCATGATCACGCCGTTCACGTCGCAGACGATGATCGGTTCGGCGGCTTGCTCCAAGATCGCGTTGGCCAAACGTTCCGAGGCCACGATTTGCTGATTGCGCTTTTGCTCGGTGAGATCAGTCACGATCACCGACAGGCCCGGTTCTTCCCCGGGGCTGTTCTTGGCTACCGATAGGTATACCGGGCGCTCGTTGCCCAGAGCATCGCAGAGCATGAGTTCGCCCGAGCCAGCGCGTGCCCCGGCGCCCTCCAGCAGCGCGCTGAGCATGTGCTCTTGGCGGTGGACTACGAACTCGGCCAGGGTCTTGCCGATCACTCGCTCCAGCGGGGCGGCGACCATGTCTGCAAATGCGATATTCGAGTAAAGAACGACGCCGCGCGCGCTGACCAAGAGTGCGCCTTCGCTCATCGTCTCGACCAGACGCCGATAGCGATGCTCGGAGCCCTCGAGCGCGTACACCTTGGGCCCCTCGCTCGATGACACGACCAGGGCTTCGACGTGACCGTCGCGGATCGCAGACAGCGTCGACTCGGCTTCTTCTAGCCGCGCCAACAGCGCCCCGACGTCGACTTGGGCTTCAGCCGTTTCGGGTTGGGACGCGCGCTTGACCATGTTCCTTCGATTTCAAATCGAGGCCTACGAGCACTCGATGTTCATTGGAAAGATCGCCGACGATGCGCCGGATGGGCGCCGGAAGTTTCTTGATCAGCGTCGGCACCGCGATGATTTGCTCGTCTTTGGCCAGCACGGGCTGCTGGAATACGTCGATCACCATCAGCTCGTAGCGGCCTTTGAGGTGCTCTTCACAGATCGCGCGTAAGTTTTCCACTGATTTGCTGGACGCGGGCGTGGTGCCGGCAATGTATAGCCTGAGCTCGTAGCGCTCCTCTGCCGCTCGCTCGATCGCGGTCTCGAAAGCGGCGGTCGAGGGTCTGGTTTTGCTCACTGGGCACTTCGTGTTTCTGACTTGATCGGCACCAGATTGAGCCCGACCACGACGCGCTCCGTGTTGGTCAAATCACCGATGATCTTTTTGACGGGAGGTGGCAATTGTCTCACCAAGGTCGGTATGGCGATGATTTGATCGCCCTGAGCCAGCGTCGGATTCTTTAGCAGATCGATGACCTCGATTGTATAGCGACCCTGCAGGTGCTCTTCACAGATCTGCTTCAGATGTTGGAAGGCTTGCACGCATTTTGGCGTTTCGCCCGCGACATACAACCGCAAGTTCCAACGCTCTGCGTCGTCTTCTTCTGGAACGGGGATTGTCGGGCTCAATGGGCGAGGCGTTTTTGCTCGGTACGGATTGTCGGTCATGGTTCAAGCCTGCCCGCCGTGGTTGCTGGCGCGATTGCCGGCGTCCGTGCGCATTTGAGACAAGGACTCGCGATCGCTGCGGGCTGCGTCCGCGTGGTCACGCGCCGTGCGAAGACGGCGCTGAACCTCTTCTTCGTGGGCCGCGTATTCGGCGCGCATGGCGGCGATCTGGGCCTCCAAGGTTTCGCGCTTGAGCTCCAGCAGGCGCTCGCTGCGCGCCACGTCCCCGGCGCTTTCACGCTCCTCCCGCGCGCGCCGGCGCGTCTCGGCCAGTTTGGCCGAGCCAATCAGCACCCCGTCCGGACCGTAGTAAACGTCGGCCAGCGAAACACCGGTGTTCGAAATGATCAATTCTCGGACTTGGTTGGAGTGGCTCATGCCTCTGGACTTCAACAGGTAGAGGGCCCGATTGCGCTCACCGGCCACTTCGAGGTCGCGCACTTCTATCCAAGTGTCGATCAACGACGAGATACCGATGTCCGTCTCTTCGCGGGTTTGGGGCGTGGTTAGGCAAGTCACGAGGCCGGTGATCTGCTGTGATTTCAGCCAGTCGAAGAGCCGCACCAACATGGCCTTGATCTGATGCGCGGTGCCGGCAGACATGAAGCTCGAGATCGGGTCGAGGATGACGGCGTTCGGTTTGAATTCGGAGATCGCCTTGTGCATGCTGACGAGGTGCATCTCCAGCCCGTACAAGCTGGGTCGCGTCGCGCGCAGTTGCAATAGGCCCCGCTCCTGCCACTTCTTCAGATCGAGGCCGACCGAGCGCATGTTGCGCGCGATCTGTGAAGGCGACTCTTCGAACGCAAACAACATGCAGCGCTCCCCGCGCACACAGGTCGCGTTGGCCAAATTGGCGGCCAGAATGCTCTTGCCGCAGCCCGCCGAGCCGGAGACCAAGATCGTGCTGGTGCGAAAAAAACCGTCGCCGCCGAGCATGCCGTCCAAGCTCGGAATGCCGGAGGAGATGCGATCTTCACTGACTTGGTAGTCGAGCTGCAAGCTGGTCGCGGGCACCACCGAAAAACCGGAATCGTCGATCAAAAAAGGATATTCGTTGGTGCCGTGGCTCGATCCCCGATACTTCACGATGCGCAAAAAGCGCGTCGCGGATTGGTCGAACACGCTCTGCCCGAGCGTGACCACGCAATCGGAGACGTACTCTTCCAGGCCTTGCCGGGTGAGGACGCCATCCCCGGCTTCCGCGGTCACGACGGCGGTGACGCCGCGTGACTTGAGAAAGCGGAACAAGCGGTGCGTCTCGGCGCGCACGACGCTGTCATCCTTGAGCGTGCTGAACAGCACTTCCAAGGTATCGATTGCCACACGCTTCGCGCCGATCTCGTCGATCGCGTGTTCGAGTCGCACGAACAGACCATCCAGTGAATAACCGCCGGCCTCTTCGATCTCCGCGGGATCGAGGTGCACGTAGTCGACCGCGAGCAGCTTCTGCTCTTGAAGGCGCGCGAGGTCGAACCCCAAAGAAGCGACATTGCTCGACAGGTCAGCGACCGACTCTTCGAAGGTGATGAACACCCCAGGTTCGCCGCGCTGGGCGCCACGCACCAAAAATTCAACCGCAAATATCGTTTTGCCCGAGCCGGGCCCACCGCAAATCAACGTCGAGCGCCCCGCAGGGAGCCCGCCGCCCGTAATTTGATCGAAGCCAGCAATGCCGCTCGGTGTCTTCTCGACCGCTGCGGGGCTGACCGGATGAGTCGAAGCCATTGCGACCGATGATTGCAGAACGCGTGCCGAAAACGGCGCCCCAAATTCGGCTCATTTCCGTCGCAGTATCGGCTACTTAGCTCTGTCTAACTTGTGCCATTTCGCCACGCTTCTGCGGGTCAGTGAGCGGTCCTGACATGCTCGAAATGAGTGCTGGCTGGCCCCCTGCAACCGATTGTTACCGACGGAATAGCTGTCTAAATCTCAATGGGTTAGCGCCCGAGAGGAGGCGAAGGCGTTCCTCCTTGCCGCGGCCGAGTCTCGGATCAATCGTGGCGGCGATGAACACGCGTCGTGGCTCTGGAACGCGGAACTTGTCCGAAATTCGGCGGGTGCTGATCGTCGATGACAACCGTGACTCCGCCGAGTTGCTCACGCTGCTTCTCGAGCGCGAGGGACACGAGACACGCACGGCCTACGACGGGCACGAAGCGCTCGCGCTGGCTGGGCAGTTTCAGCCGAACATCGCGCTCCTGGACATCGGCTTGCCGGACATGGACGGCTACGAGCTGCTCCAGAGGCTCCGCGCCCTCACGGAGCTCTCGGCTTGCAAATTCGTGGCGGTCACCGGTCATGGCGAGCTGCGCACGGGCCCGAGCTCGCCACCGTTCGATGCCCACTTGGTCAAGCCGATCGATCTGAGCGCGGTCGTCCGATTGGTGCTCGAAGTCGCGCCCGCCGATCTGGCCAAGCCGTTCTCCGCTTAGGGGACGCGCCGCGCGAGGCGCCCACATTTTCTGGGCGGGGCCGCATCCTTTGGCTGTCGTCGATCGTTATCGAGGACAAGGAGCCAAGGAAATGCACAATTTACAGGGCCAAAAGGCCGTCGTTACGGGGGGCAATCGTGGGCTAGGGCTGGCCATGGTCGAAGCGCTCGTGGCGCGAGGTGCGCTCGTGACCGTGGTGGGGCGCGATGCCGAGCGCCTGAAAGAGGTCTCGACTCGGCTAGGTGTCGACGTCATTCGCGGTGACGTAGCGGACGAGGCGCTTGCGCGGAGCGTGATTGGTGACGTACGCCCGACGTTGCTATTGCTGAACGCGGGCGCAGCGCCCGGCCTGGCACCGCTTCACGAGCAGACCTGGGAAGGCTTTAGCCGAAGCTGGAACAACGACGTCAAAGCCGGCTTCCACTGGCTGCAGCACGCACTCCGCTTGCCTCTCGCCAACGGGAGCCGGGTGCTCTTGAGCTCGAGCGGCGCGGCCGTCAACGGCTCACCGCTGTCGGGCGGATACGCGGGAGCCAAGCGCATGGTTTGGCTGATGGCGCAGTACGCCAGCGGCGTTTCCAAAGACCTCGGGCTCGGCATCACCGTGCAAACCTTGGTCCCCCGGCAGATCATCGGCGACACCGAGCACGGCCGCCTGGCGGCCGAAGCGTACGCCCAACGCAAAGGCGTGAGCGTTGGCGAATTCCTGGCCGGCTTCGGCGCGCCGATGCCGCCGCAGCAAGTCGGCGAGCACGTGGTCACCTTGCTCACCGATCCCCAGTACGACCAAGGGATCGCCTATGGTGTGAAGGGTGACTCGGGTATCGTCTTGCTCGATGGCTGACCGGCCATGACCGCTCCCGACCCGATCTCCGCGCTGCACGAGGGCATGCGCCGCTTCCTGGCGCTGGTGGCGGGGATCCGTCCTGACTTGCACCGCTATTGCGCGCGCATGACCGGGTCGGTCGCGGATGGTGAAGACATCGTACAAGACACGTTGGCGCGCGCTTACTACGCGCTGTCGGAAATGGAGACGATGCCGGAGCTGCGGCCGTGGCTGTTTCAAATCGCGCACAACCGCGCGCTCGATCACCTGCGGCGCTACGACCGGCGAATGTCCGAGCCGTTCGACAGCATCCTCGATACCGCGCTTTCGAACGCGAGTGATCCGGAGGAGCTGCTCGCCCGAGAACAAGCCACGCGAGCGGCGATCTCACGCTTCATCGAGCTCGTGCCGATGCAACGGAGCGCAGTGATCTTGAAAGACGTGCTCGGCCACTCGCTTTCGGAGCTCACGCAGCTGATGGCAATCAGTGAACCCGCAGCCAAGGCAGCCTTGCACCGCGGTCGCGAGCGCTTGCGGACGCTTTCCGCCGCTTCGCCTGCGGAAGCGTCTGTAGGGCCGCTCGCCGTATCGCCCGGCATTGCTCGCTACGTCGCGTTGTTCAACGCCCGCGACTGGGACGGCGTCCGCGCGCTGCTGGCCGAAGACGTCCGCCTGGACTTGGTGTCCCGCGCCAAACGCAGCGGCCGCGAAGTGGCTAGCTACGTCAGTAATTACGCGCAAATCAGCGATTGGTTCCTAACGCCGGGCTCGGTGGATGGCCGCGAGGCCGTCGTCGTATTCCGGAGTCCCGACGCCGCCCAGCCCAGCTATTTCATCGAACTCGAGTTCCAGAGCGAGCAGCTGATCTCGATCAGAGATTTTCGCTACGTGCCGTACATCTTGGCCGAGGCGACTCGCGTACAGTGGGTGCGGCCATGACCGAGGCGCAGGCGAGCAAGAGCGCCAGCACATTTCGCCAGCAATGCTCGGTCTCGATTGAGATCGCGGCGCCGATCGCGAAGGTCTGGGCGCTGCTCAGTGACGTGAACGCGCTCGTGCGTTGGAACTCCACGATCAGCAGCTTGGCGGGGGAGATCGCGGTCGGCAGCAAGCTCGCCCTGCGCGTGCCGACCTCCCCGCGCACCTTCACGCCCAGGGTGACCGAGCTCAACCCACCGCAGCGCATGGTCTGGAGCGACGGCTTTGCGCCGATGTTCCGGGGGGTGCGCACTTTCACGCTGAGCGAGAGCCCGAGTGGCACGCGCTTCGAGATGCGCGAAGAGTTCAGCGGTTTGATGCTGCCGATGATCCGCGGCTCGTTGCCGGATTTTGGTCCGACGTTCGAACAATGGGCGAGGGATCTGAAGAGTGCTGCAGAAGCGGGCTAGCGGTCCGAAGTAATTCGACCAGGGCTGCGATGGCGCTCATGAAGCCGCCCTTCGGTGGTAGCCCTCGAAGAGTCGGAGCACGTTGCGCAAGGCCATGGTGACGGTCATCGGGCCTACTCGGGGCACGAACACTCCCGCCACTTCGCCGATGTCGTCGGCGAAGTTCTTCAGCGTCGAGAAATTCACACAGACGACGCCCGCACGCAGCTCGCGCGCCGAAACGAGCGGAAAGTTACGGCTGGGAACGCCCGTGATCACTACGTCGGCCGTAGCCAATGCTTCGCCGCGGGTAGTGGTGGTTTCGACCTCGCGCGCAGCGTCGAACCTGAGTGCTCCGTCCACGTCGAAGGAGACGACCTCGGCTCCGTCGTTGGCGAGCATGCGCGCGAGCGGGCGGCCCACCACCTCACTGCGGTTGAAGACCACCACCTTCTTGCCCGCGGGGTCGCAGTCGGCTGCGGTGAGCAGCTTGAGGATGGCGAGTGGCGTACACGGCAAAATCGCCCGCTTCGTCTTCTCCGCGTCCGCAAACCGCTCGTTGCGGTACAGTTTGTGGGCCCAGTGCGTGGTGAGACCCTCCACGTCCTTGCCTGGATCGACGAGGTCTTTCAGGTAGCGATCGCGCTCCACGCCGAAGATCGGGTAGTACGCCATGATGCCGTGAACGGCCGGGTCGGCGTTCGCCACCTCGATTGCATCCTCCAACTGGAACCGATCGACCTCCCGCAAGTCGAAGCGAATCCCAACATCCGTGCAGGCGTCTCGCGTGTACTCCGCATACGTGCGAGAAGGCGCCGAGTCCGTCGACAAGAACCCGACCAGCGTCAGCGGCTGCGATAATTCTGCGATTTGCGCGCGCAGCTCGGAGCGAAACTTTCGCGCAACCTCACTGGGATCGATGATTTTCGCCATGGGCCGCGGGAGAGTAGGAGGGCGAGGGGCTGCGGGCAAGGCGGCGCGGGTGGGGAACCTCGGCGGCAAGGGATCCAAAGATGGCAGGGAGCCTCGCCGCGTGAATCGCCGAGCTCAACGGGTGCGCTAGGATACTCGGCCCAGGTCACTCAAACGGGCCGCGACCGGGATCCAGCGGAAAGAAGGCCGAGCGAATCGAGCGTCAACCCGTCTCGGCCCGCTCAGCCGGCGCGCAAGCGAGCCGCGTCGCGCGCCGGTGGCATCCCGAACTCCCGCGTGTACTCGCGACTGAACTGGGACACGCTCTCGTAACCGACCGAGAAGGCCACGCTGGCGACCGCTCCTGGCTCGGCGAGCAGACGCCGACGCGCCTCCCGCAGGCGCATCTGCTTGTGATAGGCGAGTGGGCTCAAACCGGTCACCGCCTTGAAATGGCGGTGGAACGACGAGCTGCTCATCGCAGCGACCCCCGCCAGTCTTTCTACCGGTAGCGGCTCTGCCAAGTGGGCGCGGATCCACTTCACCGCGCGATGAATCTGCGACAGCCTGCTATCGGCGCGCGCTGCCTGTCGGAGCACCGCCCCGTGCTCGCTTTGCAGCACGCGATAGAGTAGCTCGCGTTCGATCATCGGAGCGAGGAATGGCACGTCATCAGGTGACTCCACCAGACTGACGAGTCGCAGGAGCGCGTCGTCCATGCCCCTCATCGTGGGGCTGATGGTCATCGGGGCGAGCTCTTCCGGTGCACCGTCGAGCACGCGCTCGGGTCCCGGCGGCAGGTCGAGCAGGAGAGCGGAGACCGCGGCAGGGTCGAGTTTGACGGCGAGCCCGAGATAGGGACGCTCCGAGCTGCAGTCGACTACGGCGCAGACCACCGGCACATCGACCGACGCGAGCAGGAACGTGCCTGGACGGTGGTCCAGCTGGCGATCCCCCACGGTCATCCGCTTGATCCCCTGCAGGGTGAAGTAAAGCATCGGCTCGTAGATCACTGGCGTCGGCGGCGTGGGCGCGTCGCTCGCCCACAGCGTGAGATTGGGCAGGAGCTCACGGCACAAAGGCGCCGCGTAGCGTTGCGCCAAGGCGCGGAGCTCGAGTGTGCGGTCGTGCATGGCAGTAGAGCATCCCAGCCGTGGGTGTATCGCGCAAGCTGAGCGGGCCAACGGATTGACAGGATTAGGCAAGACTCCGGCAGCATCCGGCGCGCGCTCGTCCCGCCCCGCGACTATCACGGTTGTTGCAAAGGAGACGCATCATGAGCACTCGGAAGACAGCGCTGATCACAGGCGCGAACAAGGGGATCGGTCGCGAGATTGCGCGCCAGCTCGGGCATCGAGGATATGAGATTTGGCTCGGATGTCGCGACGCCGGGCGCGGCGAACGCGCGGCCGCCGACTTGCGCAACGAAGGCTTGGACGCGCACGCCCTGGCCCTCGACGTGACCGCCGATGCCAGCGTGAAGGCCGCCGCCGTGGTCTACGGTAGAGCGAGCGATACGCTCGACGTTCTGGTGAACAACGCGGGCGTCGCCATTGGCGGTTACAACGCGCCGAGCGAGGCGAGCCTCGATGACATGCGGGCGCTCTACGAGGTCAACGTTTTCGGCCCGGTCCGTGTCACCCAAGCGTTCGTGCCCTTTCTTCGGAAAGCCGGCCAGGGACGGATCGTCATGATGAGTAGCAGCCTCGGATCCATCGGTGAGCAGCTGGACATGACCAGCGGGACTTACGGCGTGAACTTACTCGGCTACAACTCGTCGAAGAGCGCGCTCAACATGATCACCGTGTCGTTCGCCAAGGAGCTGGCAGCGCACGGCATCAAGGTGAACGCCGCCAACCCTGGTTACGTCGCGACCGACCTGAACGACCATCAGGGGTATCGCAGCGTCGAACAAGGCGCGGCGATCGCCGTGCACCTCGCCACCCTGGGGCCAATGGGTCCGACGGCGGGCTTCTTCAATGACGGCGCGGAAGCCACGCTCGGCAAGCACGCTTGGTGAGAGAGTCAGTCGGACCCAAGTGATCTGGGCGCGGCGGCCCTGAAATAGCTGTAAATGACGGGTAAAAGCAGCATCGTGAGCAGGGTCGCGGAGAGCAGCCCACCGATCACGACGGTTGCGAGCGGACGCTGGACTTCGCTGCCGGGCGCCGTCGACAGCGCCATTGGCAGGAATCCCAGCGCCGCAACCAGCGCAGTCATGAGCACCGGACGGAGCCGCAACTCGGCCGCGCGTCGAATCGCTTCGACGTGCGGCATGCCTCGGTCTTCGAGTTGTTGACTGAAGGAGAGCAGCACCAGGCCATTCAACACCGCGACCCCGAACAGGGCGATGAAGCCGACTCCGGCCGAGATCGAGAACGGGATCCCTCGGAGCCACAGTGCAAACACGCCGCCCACCACCGCAAATGGCACGTTCAAGAAGATCAGCAGTGCAATGCGCGCCGAGCGGAAGGCGAGCCACAACAAGAAGCCGATCAACGCGAGCGCCATCGGCACGACGACCAGGAGTCGTGCCTTCGCCGCTTCGTAGTGTTTGAATTGGCCGCCCCACTCGATGAGATAGCCAGTTGGCAGCTTGAGTTCGGTCTCGACCTTGGCTTGAGCAGCTCGGACCACCGCCAGAAGATCCCGGTCACGGACGTTGAATTCGACGGCCAAACGCCGCGATTGGCTATCTCGGCTCACTTGTGCAGGGCCTTCGGAAAACGACAGACTGGCGACGTCACCCAGCGGCACGATTTGGCCGCTCAGCGACTTGAGGGGCAAAGAGCTGAGGGGTTCCAGAGCGCCCTCGAAGCCGTGGAGCGTCTTGACCACGATATCGAACCGGCGCTCGCCCTCCAGCACGGCGCCCGTGGCATGCCCGACCGCCATGGTTTCGGTGATTTGGTTCACGTCGTCGACGGTCAGGCCGTAGCGGGCGAGCTTGCTGCGCTCGGGAACGATCCGAAGGTAGCGAAGCCCGGCGACCTGTTCGACGCGAACGTCGGTAGCTCCCGGGATCTGCCGGATGGCGTTGGCGACGCGCTCGCCGAGCCCCGTTAGTTCTGCGAGCTCCGGGCCATAAATCAAAGCCGCGACATCCGAGCGCACGCCGGCGATCAACTCGTTCGTGCGCATTTGGATCGGCTGTGAGATTGCGCCAGCGATCTCGGGCACGTCTCTCTCGATGCGCTCGGCGACTTGCTGGGCGATGTCGGCCTTGCTGACGCCAGGCGACCACTCCGCCCGTGGTTTCAGCCCGATGTACACGTCCGATTGCTCGAGACCCATCGGATCGGTCGCGACTTCAGGGGCGCCCGTTCGTGTCACCACATGCGAAACTTCGGGGATCGAACGCACGGCCTTTTCCAGCCGCAGGCTGGTGGCGACGCTCTCCGAGAGGGCGATCCCGGGTAACCGGCGCGCCTCGACGAGCAGATCTCCTTCATCGAGCTGAGGGACGAATTCGGCACCAATGCGGGTGAAGAGCACGACCGCGCCCGCAAGCGCGAATACCCCAATGCCGATGGTCACGAAGCGGCGACGCAGCGCGGCGCCGAGCAGCGGTAGATAGATTTGTTGAGCTTTGCGTAGCAGCCATGTCTCGCGCTGACCTCTCTTCGGCCGAACGAACAGGCTGGTCAGAACGGGGACGAGCGTCAGCGACAAGATGAATGCGCCCGCCAGGGCCAGCAACACCGTGATCGCCATGGGCCGGAACAGCTTTCCTTCGATACCGACCAGCGCCAAGATCGGGACATAGACGATCGCGATGATGGCTTCGCCAAATACCGACGCCGAGCGGACCTCGAGGGTCGCTGCCTCTACCACTTGCAGGCGTTCCCGGTCGCTGAGCGGGCGGCCTTCGCTCAATTGCCGCTCGGACAGCCGTCGCACGGCATTCTCCACGATGATCACGGCCCCATCCACGATTAGGCCGAAGTCGATGGCACCCAGGCTCATCAGGTTTCCCGACAATCCGCTGGCGTTCATCACAATCACCGCAAACAGCAGCGCGAGCGGGATGGTGGTGGCGACAATCAGGCCCGCCCGCAGATCGCCGAGCAGGACGAGCAGCACCAAAATCACGAGCAGCGCACCCTCGAGCAGGTTTTTGCCGACGGTGCGCGTGGTTCGCTCCACCAGCTCGGAGCGGTCGTAAAATGGCTCGATGCGCGTGCCCGCCGGGAGCGAAGCTTGAATCGCGGCCAGTTTTTCTTTGACGGCTTCTGTCGCAGTTCGCGAATTTTCGCCTTTCAGCATCAACGCGACGCCGAGCGCGACTTCGCCTTCGCCGTCCTTGGTGGCCGCGCCACGGCGTAGCCTGGCGCCGAATTGCACGTCGCCAACGGTGGCGATTGTGATGGGAATGCCTTGGGCCGTCGCGCCAATCACCACGCGCTTCAGATCGTCCAGATTCTTGACTAGGCCGTCGGTGCCGATCACGAAGTGCTCGCGAGCGTGCTCGATGTAGCCGCCACCCGCGTTTGCGTTGGACTTCTTGAGCGCATCCACCACTTCCGCGACCGATACATGGGCGGCCTCGAGTCGTTTCGGGTCGAGCATGACCTGATACTGTCGATCTTCACCACCGAAGCTATTTACCTCGACGATGCCTGGCACGCTGCGCAAGGCGGGCGAGATCTGCCAATCGAGCACCTCTTCGAGCTGCATCAGATTCATGCCTGGGTTCCGCACCACGAACTGATAGATCTCCCCCAACCCCGTGGAAATGGGCCCCATTTCCGGCCGCCCGTACTGGGTCGTCACGGCTGCTCGAGCCTCGTCCATGCGCTCGTTGATCAGCTGGCGCGCAAAGTAGATGTCCGTATCGTCCTGAAATACGACGGTCACCACCGACAGACCATATTTGGAGATGGAGCGGACCTCCGTTGCTCGTGGAATGCCGGCCAGTGCGCGTTCCACCGGAACGCTCACGTATTGCTCGACCTCAACTGGTGAAAGGGCGGGCGCCGCGGTGATGACCTGCACTTGGACATTGGTGATGTCGGGGACCGCGTCGACAGGCAGGCTCAGGGACGCGCGCGCACCGAAACCGATCAGCAGCAAGGCTCCGATGATCACGATAGCGCGGTTGGCCAGAGACCAGCGCACGATCCAGGCTAGAACTGCCATGACCTTACTCAGCCTCGCCGAAGGACTGCTTCATCACCGCGCTCTTCAAAGTGAACACGCCGTCCACGACCACCAACTCTCGTTCACGCAGGCCGCTCACCACACTTACTTTGCCGATTGCTTCTTCGCCCAACACCACTTCGTGTACGTCATAGTCGCCGTCGGCCTGCTCCACGAACACCACCGTTTTGCCGCCGATCTCGGTCACGGCATCCCGCGGAACGACCAGGACGGAGCGGTGCTCGGACTCGTCGCCCGTGCCGACGCGCGCGGTTCCGAACAAGCCAAGCCGTAGCAGGTCAGCGCGATTGGTCAGCGCGATCCGCGCGACCAGCGTGCGTGCGGTCGGATCGATCTGCTTGCTCAGGTATGCGACCGAGCCCTGAAAGCGCTCCTTCGGGTATGCGTTCAGCGTGACTTCGACGGCCGCGCCCACCCGCACTTGGCCAAGCGTTTTTTCGAAGACGCGTGCTAGAAACCAAACTTGCGACAGATCCGTGATGGTCGCAAGCGTGGCCTCCGGCAGCACCGATTGACCGACAATCGCATCGCGCGAGACGACCACGCCGCTCAGCGGTGCCCGAAGCGACAGGAGCGAACCTCCCGCCGCCGCGCTGCCGCTACCGAGCGCGCTGAGTTGGTCGCGGGCGGCGCGCGCCTCCGCTTCGAGCGCGTCTGCTTCGGCCTTGGCTGAGAGCACCTCTTGATCGGCGGCGAGTCGCTTTTCGGCCAGCGCCTCGAGTCGGTCGGCGTTGTGTCGGGCTGCAACCGCCTTGGATGTAGTCGCTGAATACGCAGCCTTTGCTTTGCCCAGCTCGGGAACCGTCAAGACCGCCAGCACGTCACCCTTCTTGACGCTCTGACCTTCTTTGAAGTTCACCGAGGCGATCCGGCCCGGAACCGGCGCGGCGACGCTCGCGGTCTTGTCCGGATCGGGCGCCACCTCACCGGGGAGGTTGAGCGTGGCCGCCAAGGCTTCACGCACGACGGGTGTCGCGCGAATGTGCGCGTCGGCGATGACCTTGGCCGCGAGGCGCACCCGTGAGGGAAACTGCTCGTGCTCGGGTTCGTCGCTGTGTGCCGAGGTCGAGGACGCGTTCGGTGCAGGATGCTTTTCTTCCGCAGGCGGTTTCTCGCGCGCGCAGCCAATGGCTAGCATGGCGCAGACTCCGATGACCAGCCAGCGCGTCACGGTAGCTGCCCTTCGAGTGGGTAGCCAACCGCTCGCGCGAGCTCGACCGACGCGAGGCACAACGCGAGACGAGCCGATAGTTCACCCTCGAGGAACTGGACCAGTGATTGTTGCGCGACCATGGCGTCGCGCACCGTCAGTCGACCCGCTGCGACCTGTGCGCGAAGGTCATCCAACGTCTGCCTTGCCCGGTCCGCCTTTTGCGGCGTGAGCACGGCAACCTCCCGTTGTCTGGACGCGTACGCCTGGCGCGCCGATGCGACCTCGAGCCGAACGTTGCGCCTGACTAACTCGCGTTCGGAACCCGCTTTCTTGGCTAGCGCGTCGGCCTCCGCGATCTCTCCCGCGTAGCTGCGACCCAGATTGCCAGGCAGGGGGATCGGCACCGAGACCCCGGCTCCAAACACTCGTTCGTTGAATCCGTCCTCTTCCACGAACACAGACAGGGTTGGGTTCGGCACCCGCGCTCTTCGATAGGACTCGGCGCGCAGCCGCATTGATTGGCGCTGATGTTCGGCCGCGACGAGCTCGGGGCGCTCGCTCGATACTCCGCCGCTGCTCCCCAAGCGATCGACGTCGAGCGGGCTGAGTTCGCCCGTGACTCTCAGATCCTGTGCGTTCGGGTCTAGACCGAGCAAGGAAGCCAACGCGCTCCGCGCGGCGAATTCGTGTCGCTCGGCCGCAAATCTGGACTGAAGAGCGCGCGTCAGCACTGCGTCGGTCATATCGGCATCGACCGGAGCCACGAGACCCTGGTCGGCCTTGGCGGACACGACGTTCGCGAGCTGTTGCGCCGCTGCGGCCAGGTGGGTCGTGAAGGCGACCTCTTCGCGCGCAGCCAGTGCCTCGAAATAGCGCGACCACGCTTCCACCGCGACTTCACGTCGATCGAGTCGAAGCCGAGAGACCTCGGCCGCCACTTCGGCCTGGGCCGCCCGCTGGCGCGCACCGCGTTGTCCGGCAACTTCGAGCTCCTGAGACAGCGAGGCGTACCAATTGGTCGCGCGGTCTCCGCCGGGGATCGCGCGTCGGGCGAGGGTCGCACTCAATACAGGGTTCGCGGGCAGCAAAGGCGATACCGTGAGCTCTCGGGCGCGGCTCGCCTCCACCGCGTGAATCCGCGCATCAGCCGCGAGACTCGCGCGGAGGGCGCATGAAACGAGATTCTCTCGTCCGATCGCCAGAGAACAGTGCGGCGCCTCGGCGTGCGCCAACGGGGCACCGAGCAAAACGGCAGTCAGCGCACGAGCGACTGCCCAGATCTTGAATGAATTCACGCATCAAACCTCGTTCATGCCGCGGCGCGAACGCACGCGGGCGTACCAATTCGAACGCATCGAGGCGCACGCCCCGAAGAGCGCTCACCCGTGGCCGCCGATCGATTCAGGCTTGAACGAAGCGAGGGGGGCGATACAAGCTGGGCAGGAACGGCGCGTGCGGAGCGGAGGCTTCGAGCGGCACCGCCGTGGCCGCGTCACTCGAGCGTAAAAGCAGCTCGAGCACAGGCGATGAGACGGGGAGCGACGCGATTTGTCCGTGCAGGCAATGGCAGTTCGGACATCCTGGCGGGCACTCTTTACCGTTGCTTTCCAGAGGGCACTCTTGGCAGCAATCGACTTGGACCGTTCCGAAACCGAATTCGACGACAGCGGTTGCGGTCCCCGAAAGCTGCACGGCCAGCAGCAGGATGAGGAGTCGCAGCCCACGCACGAGCACCTCCAGCGCCCGCGGGCGGCGGATTGCACGGGAGTGCTCGGGGGTTCTCATCGAGCCTCTACTTTACAGCAAGGGACGAGCGCCGCGAACAGGAACCCAAATCGCCGGTCTAATTTGCCAAATGACGGTGGCGGCACACGCGCTGACAATTGGTCGGCGTGGCAAAGTTTGGGCACGCCGTAGCCGCCTTGGGCAGCGGAAAGCAGAAGATTCGGCCCCACTGCGCGCGGCATGCCTTGTGCAGGTTCAGCCAAAATGGCGCGTAGTACCGAAATAAGGCACTCGAACTTGCTGTCGATGGCAGGGCGGCACCCTGAATATACTCGTGAGCAGGAGCATGAGTTGGCGCGACGCTGGTGCCAACATGGCGACATTTCAGCGCGCGAACTGCTAGCGCGCGCACAGCTCCGGCACGTGGTGGCGATCGCGGGGCGCTATCGCCGCTACGGCTCCGCCTCGGTGGAGGAGTTGATCGCCGAAGGCAACTTCGGGCTGGTGAAGGCGCTGGAGAAATTCGATCCGGAGCGCGGAACGCGTTTCGTCACCTACGCGGTATATTGGATTCGGGCTTACATCTCGCAGTATTTATTGCGCTCGAGGAGCATCGTCAGCTCCGGGGTCCAGTCTAAAATGCTGTTGAAGGTCAGGCGCGCGCGAGATCAAATCCTGCAAACGAACGGCGAGCAGGCCGATCTGAACGAGCAAATTGCTGCGCGGTTGGCCCTCTCCCCGTGTGAATTGCCAGGTCTGCTACAGCGCTTGGAGGTGCGCGACGTGCCTTGGGATGCCGCGATTGACGACGCGCCTGAAGCGTCGCTTACGGCAGCGAACGAACCGCACTGGGTCAACGGTGAAGAGACCCTGGTGACGGCGGAACGCAGCGCACGCCTGTCGAGCGCTGTTGCGCTCGTGGTCGCGACGTTAGACGAGCGAGAACGCTTCATCGTTCAGCGGCGCTTGATGGCGCCTCGCGGAGACGAGCTCACGCTCGCGGACATCGGCCGCCACTTCGGGTTTTCCCGTGAACGAGCCCGACAATTGGAGGCACGGGCGATGCGAAAGGTGAGGATGGGCCTTGCTCGATCGCCGCTGGGCGCGGATTGCTTGTCTGACCTTCGTGCTGCGTGAGAGCGCCGGACAGGGCGTGAGACCAACGTTTACCGCCGCGAGCCCAGGCATCGCGGCGGTAAACGGTAGCGATGGCGGGCGCGCCCGCTACCTTGCGCGCACGAGCGGTGTGTCTACGAGGTGCTCGCTCGTGAACCAAACCTGAGCCTCATTGAGCCGCACGACCTCGCTGACCACGAGGTCGTTGGTCCCGTCGTCCCCAAGCTCTGCCGCGCTGCGGGCCAGGATGCGCGCCTGAATCAGGATGTGCTCGTGGGCCTCGAGTAGGCGCGAGAGCTGAACCGGAACTTCTTCGCGCCCGAGCGGTGGCACGTCCACCTTGGTCACGGCTGCGATGTGAGCGGCCATCGCGATCGCCACGCCGCCCAAGATCTGCACGCGCTCCGCCAGCTTGTCGATCAGCTCGGTCTGCTCTTCGGCATGCTTGTCGAACAAGAGATGCAGTGCGTAGAAGGTTGGCCCTGATACCTGCCAATGATGCTTCTTGTACATATCGCGCAAGGTCGTCGTATCGGCCAGAAGCTCGTTCAAAGCATCGACCATCGCGCTTCGTGTCTGGTCGCTCAAGCCGAGGGGATAGCGGGTCAATGTGCCAAATTCCTGCGTCACCTGACTGCGCTGGCCGATGATGGGCTGCGCTTCTGAGCGCGGCGGGTGCTTGTTCAGCATGGTCTTCATGAGTGATCTCTTTCTGCTGCGGATTGGGGTTTGCTTCCGTCGAAATTGGGGCCTGCGGCTGAGCCCGAAGGCCCAGCCGCAGGCCGAACGATTGGCTCAGTGGGCAGAAGCAACGCTTCCGGCATCCCGGGCGGGAAAGTCCTGCAGCATGTGCGCGACCCCCATCTCGAGCAGCGAGTCGTCAATCTTTGCCGGATCGATCTCGGCGAAAGCAGATCCTTGCCACACCTCGGTCCCCGTCGAACCTTCATAGATATGAATTCCGATGTAACCGCGCGCGAGACCCGTCGGCAGCGCCCTTTCGACTCCTCGCTCGCCTTGGAGGACCTCCGGCCCCGTGCCCGTGGCCAGCTTCACCACTAGGTCCCCTTGTGCGTCGTTCGCCTGATAGCCGCGCTGCTGCAGCGCGCTCAACACCACCAGTCGGAGGCGGCGCTGCACCTCGAGTGACCGCGGCGTCACTTCGTATCCAACCTTGGGTGGGTCGGAAGGCCCGAACGAGAACGAGCGGTAGCTCGCGAGTGAAGCGTGCGGCGCCGCGATGGTCGTGGCCGTAGTTTTTGGCTCTTGAGCGGTCGTGCTGCAGCCAGCGAGCGCACCCGCGAGAGCGAGTAGAATGCATTTCATGATCTGGTTCTCCAACGATGAGAGGGTCAATGGTGTGGCGAGGAACGGAGCGCCCGTTCCCTCGCATCGTCGGTCTCGAGAGCAGGATTCGTACCGCCACTGGCGAGCTGCAAGGATCGCCAGCTGCGCGGCCGCGACTTCACCCATCGGAACCGAAAGCGCGACCTCGCTCGCGTTACAAAAAATCTGACCGGCTCAGTTTCTAGCCGTCTGGGCCACGAACGAACCGGGTTTGGTTCGGGCCGCATGATCGCTGTCCGCCCGTTGTCACGGTGGCAACGTCGTTGTCGTAATGGGCACCACGGCGCCGCGCAAGGCGACGGATGCGGTCGTCCTCTTGATCTTTAGCCGCGGCATACCTTGTGCAGTGGCCTGTGCTCGCCATGCAACCAGCGCTCGTCAGCCAAACCAAAGTAATGCTCGTCGCCGTCGAATACGGCGCACAGTGGCCCGTGGGTCTGCGGCCCCGCGCCGATGTCGATCTGGTGATGGTGGTGCAAGTCGAGGGCGAAGAACCGCTAGTCTTCGCCGGGCGCTTCCTGCGGAAAGTCAGCGCGATCGTTTCGCAGGGGGCCGATGTCGTCTTCGGCGTGATGGCGGTAGCGGCAACTCTAAGGCTGCGTGACCTAGAGGCGCGTTGCGCGATCGCGACAACTATCCTTCGGACTTTTCGAGCTGGGTCGAAGAGCGCGCTTTACCTCGTCGAACCCCGCAATGCCAATCCTGACTACAAGGCGCATTTGGTTGCGATCGCCGACGGACTCATGGACAATGCCGGGACCGATTGCGTGATCCAAGTCGGCGTGAACGCGGCATGAGAGACGAGCAGGGCGCTCAGGTCTGCTGAACCCGCGGATCACGCGTCGAGCCGCGGCCCCGCTTCGGCTTTGTGAAACAGCGCGAGCAATAGAAAGTCGTAGCTCAGCTTGAGCGCGCCCGCGCAGATCAGCGGCCAACCGAACGTCGTTCGCGCCAGTAATAAGCCGGCGAAGGTGGGGGCGATGGCGGAAGCCAAACTGCGCGGCACGTTGGTCACACTGGCTGCGGCCGCGCGTTCCTCAGGCGGAACCACGGACATGACGTACGCTTGTCGCGCTGGAACGTCCATCGACGAGATACAGGCCCGCAGCAGCAGGCAGCCCAGTGTCAGCTCGAGGGTGGGCATGAATGCGGCGGCCATCAGAAAGAGGTTTGCTGGCACGTGCGTGTAGACCATGGTCCGGACTAGGCCAATGCGCGCGGCGAGCCGCGGCGATAAAAATTGTGATAGCGATGACGCCAAACTAGACACGAAGAAGAACGCCCCGGCCGCGCTGAGCGAAAGCTCGAACCGCCGAAACAGCCAGAGCGCGAGCAGCGACTGCACCACGAAGCCACCGCCGAATGAATCCAGGCTGAACAGCGCGGAGAGCCGCAGCACCGCTGCGCGCGAAGCGACCAGCGGCTGTCGGGCCTGGTGTGCGGCTGGCGCTTCGATCGTTTGCGTTCGCGAATATAGCCACGCCACCAACGCACCAACGGCGCTGTAGACGAGAAAGACGCAGCGCTCCGCCGCGATGGTTGCGACATTTGACCAGCGTGCGATCAGCCCAGGCAGCCCGACGGCGAGCGCGCCGAGTGCGCCGGAGAAGCTGCCGATCACGTTGTAACGCGCGAAGATCGCTGTCGTCGCGCGTCGACCAACGACGAGCCCCGCAAGCGCAGCCTGCTCCAACGGTAAGAACAGACTCACATCTCCGTTCGAAGGGTTCATGGTTCCGAACACGGCCACCAAAAACAATGGCCAAAACCCGGAAAATGCTGCGAAGCCCACGCCCGTCGCCAGCATCAAGTAGGCGGCGAACAGCAGCAGTCGCCGACTCGAGAAGCGGTGGGAGACGAAGCCCACCACCAACGTGACCAGCCCGGAGCCAAACAAGGTGCCCGTCACGACCACGCCCACGGTCACCGGTGTGAAACCCAGGTGTGAAAGGTAACCCGCGAGCATGACACTGACCGTGCCGTCGATCGCTCCACGCAGACCACGCGAGAGCAACAAGGGCCAGGCGGGCGGGGCTTGCGGTTCCGTCACCGGAGACAGGCTCGACCGCTTCGGCGCTGCGAGCCCGTCCAGTGCCAGCTCGTGATCCAGCGCATGAGGTCAGCCTAGCCTTGCGGGGCGCTCCCGAGCAACTCTGGCGAGAGTGAGCCATCGGTCGCGGCAGGGGCACTCATCAAGGGCCATCAAGAGTGTGAAGGCGCGAGCTCGAATAGCCTTTGGGCAACGCGCGCCGCGAGCTGTCGACTGTCCACCACTTGCCCCCGCGCGAGTGCGTAGACGAGGCCGCCACATTGCAGCCACGTCGCAGTGGCGACGGCGGTTTCTCCGTCGATGAAGCGGTAGGCGTCTTGCCTGCTCTCATCAACGGGGACCTTCAGTGCGCGGGCGGCCGCCGCGAGCGCGTCCACCAGATCCGACGTCGGCTCATCCGGAGCCTGAAGTTGCCGAGCGATCAAAGCAAGCTCTGCCAACAACTCGTCGCGCGATTCCATCGTTGATCGCTCTGCAGCGTTCGTGCCATGTATATGCTGCACAGCGGGTACAGAAAAGAGTGTGTCAATTCACCCACGGGCGCGGCGCAACGCCTGCAGCCCGTGCTGCTCCTCGACGAGGTTGCCCAATGAGAATGGCACTTTTGCGGCAGCGGGCACACTGCAAAAGGCCACCTCGTCACCGATCACAGTTTCGTCTGGGACGTCTAACTTCCTTCAGAGTGAGTGAGTCTAACATGTGGGACGCTTTAGTTGAACTCGGTCGCGCGTTGAGCCGGCTAGCCTATCGATTCACGACCGTAACGCCGCGTGCGCACCAGATCGTGAACAGTCGACCTGGCAATCGCGAGGCTCGCTCGCTGAGGGACGTCTTCGGTTGGAGCCGGCCCTTCGCGCGCGAATTGCTTCCCCAGCGGCTGTTCGACTTAATGGCAGCGGGTGAGGTCCTCGAACGCGTCGCGGGCAGTGATCATCTGTGGCGCGCCACGATCCGTTTCTCCACAGTCGACGGACTGCTGCTCGCTCACTCGGCGTACCCGACCACCAGCGAGGACGCCGTTTTTCTGGGCCCAGACAGCACGCGCTTCGTGGCCGCCATCGGCCGGGCGGCGACCATCGCGACGCGCGTGGTCGACGTCGGCTCGGGGACAGGCGTGGGGGGAATCGTCCTCGCGCGCCGAGGAGTTGGGGTGCATAACGTGGTTCTGGCGGACATCAGTGAGCGGGCTTTGCACTTCGCGCGCGTAAACGCCGAAATGGCCGGCGTCAAAGCAGACATCGTACACAGTGACGTGCTCAACGGTGTCGAAGGTGAAGTCGATCTCATCATCGCCAATCCGCCTTATTTGCTCGACGATCAGCGTCGCTTGTATCGCGACGGTTCAGGCGACTACGGAGAGGCGCTCAGCGCACGCATCGTGCGTGAAGGGTTGCGCCGCCTGCGTAGTAGCTCCCGCGGTGGCACCTTGCTCCTGTACACGGGCGCGGCGATGGTTGCGGGTCACGACGTGTTCCTCGCCGCCATCGACGAGGATCTGAAGCAAGCTAACGCTCGCTACACGTACACTGAACTCGACCCGGACGTTTTCTCCGAGGAGCTCTCAAAACCGGCCTACGCCGACGTTGAACGCATTGCTGCGGTTTTTCTGCAAGCGCAGGTTGCCCCTGGCTGAGGATAAAGGTGCTGCCCACAACGCTCCAGGTCGGCGCCCGACGAGATGCGGCATGAAAGTTGCTGCCAATGGCCACGGTGTACGCGTGCCGAACTTCCTCGAATTTCCGTGCTGGGACGAACAAGGCCGACTGCGCGTCGTAGTCGAAACGCCTCGCGGTTCCGCGTTCAAGATTCATTACGATTCAGCGACCCAAGCCTTCACCTTCCAACGCCCACTTCGGGGGCTCCGCTATCCTTACGATTGGGGCTTCGTGCCGGGCACGCTTGCTGAAGACGGCGATCCCCTCGACGCGCTCGTGATCCACGAGGAATCGATGTGGCCGGGGATCTTGCTCCCTACTCAGCCGATCGCGGTGCTCAAGATCCGCGATAAGAAGCCGGGGGCGAAGCAGGAGGTTCAGAACGACCGCATCATCGCCCTCCCGTCGATCCGATCGTCGACCTCAGCCAGCGAACTATCCGCCGAAAAACGTCGCGAACTGGCGCAGTTTTTTCAAGCGGCGGGCGAGCAAGCCGGCAAGGAAGTTCGCATCCTCGGCTGGGGTGAGGAGAGTGAAGCTCGCGCCCGGATCGAGCAAACCCGCCGGCGATGAAGCCACTCGATAGAGCGCCTCAGTTCGCTTGTTCGAGCTTGACATCTTCAGCACCCGCCGCGCAGTGGTCGAGTACTCCCCGCAGTAGCTCGAGCGAAACCGGCTTCGTTAGGTGCGCTTCGAAGCCTGCCTCGAGGCTTCGCTTCGCCATCGCCGACCCCACGTACGCGGTGATCGCCACCAATCGGCAGTCGCCCAGTTCAGGCTTCAACGACTGAACCAACTGGTAGCCGGTTTCGCCCGGCAGGCCGATGTCGATCAAGGCAACGTCCGGCGTGAAATCTGCCAAGATCACGCGCGCTTCACTGGCGTTGAGCGCCACTCGGCACTCGTGTCCCGCTTGTTCGATCAGAATGGACAGTAGCTCGGCAGAGTCAAAGTCATCCTCGACCACCAGAACTCGGCACGTTCCGCCGGATTTCCGGATGCCAGACGATAAAGACATGGCTGCTTTCGTAGCATATTGCGACCTTCTCCGCACTAGGCCGAGAGCCGAACGTTTCCACGACATGCCTAAGTAGTGCTAGGCCTCAGGATCACCGAATCGATGATCTTTTCGGCATGGTACGGGTCGGGTTCGAAGCCCGCGCCACAGACGGCACATGGCGTCGTGCCGCCTGTGTGGCGGCGCGCGCGAAACGCCGCCGACGTCCTTACAATCCCAGCCCAAAAAGACGCTACAAAAACGCCCAGATGACGCTCTGACATTTTAGCGAGTACCTTGCTCGTCGTTCGAGCATGATCAGCGAACGGCGAACATTCTTGGAAATGGCTCGGTTCGAGCGGTGCCGAAAAAAGCCGCTCGCCGGGCATTTCGAACGTGAGGATCAAGATGCAGTCGAAGGACTACTTCCCTGACACTCCTAGCCAACCCTACGCGAGCGTGTTGCTCGAGCAACGCGAAGCGAACGAGCGGCTGCTTTTAGCCGCGCTGCGCGCGCAGGAAGACGCAGATGAAGCACAGTCGGGCCGCATCCTAGCCGAGGACGAGAGCGACCTGCTGCGGGTGAAAGCGGCCGAACTCGTGGCCGTTGGCGAGCTACGCGAACGCTTACTGGGGATCATCGGTCACGATCTTCGAAACCCGCTCAATGCGATGCTGATGGCCGCTCGGCTGCTGGAGGAGGCGTCTCTTCCTGCTCAAGCCACTTGGCTGGCCCAGCGCATCTTGGCGAGCGGGGTACACATGGAGCGCATGATCGACCAACTCGCCGATTTCACGAGCTTCCGTCGGGGCGGCGGTTTTGCTCTCGATCTCGCAGTCTGTAATTTGGCGAAGATCTGCAAAAACGTCGTGGAGGAGCGGCGGCTGAGTTCAGGCGCACCCGTCGAGCTCACGACAGCCGGCACGATACACGGTAGGTGGGACGCAAATCGGCTGGCGCAGGTCGTGTCGAACTTGGTGGCCAACGCGGTCGGGCATGCAGCCCCAGGGACCACGGTGTGGGTCGAAGCGGATGGCAACGACTCGGTCGCGGTCGTCAAAGTTCGCAACGAGGGGACCGCCATCCTTGACGCCGATCGAGACAAGATCTTCAGCGCCTTCGCCCGAGTTCACTCCGAGGGCGGGCGAGACAGCGGAGGTCTTGGTCTGTACATCAGTCGAGAAATTGCCGTCGCACACGGCGGCTCGCTCGAAGTCGAATCGTCTGCCGCGAACACTACTTTCTTTCTCGAATTGCCGCGCTGGGCCACTCGCAGACTCTAGCGTTCGATCCGCCTCGCAAATCTGCCTCGCTTTTTGGCGGATGGGTCTACCGGCTTGGGGCCTTTGACGATCCGCGGGAGCGAAAGTGCTCACAGCCAGGTCCAGAGTCGTGCCTGACGAATCAACACGAATGGTTCGTCCTCGTCGCAACGCGCGAGGCGACTGAACGCGACGTGATAACGTCCACCATGCTTATCAGACGCGCTGAGGTAACGGGCCGTGAGAACTAAGGCCCCGAACCCGGTGGGCGCCGCACGTGCCCAAGAGTTACGCATTCCGCAACTGCATCGGCGCCGAGACGTGAAGATGGCGCGAGACGCCCACGCTTACGTGCGCGGCAGCACCGAACGTTTCTACGAATGGTTGACGACCACTCAGGGGCGCGCCATCCCCCAAGGCCCCATCGTCTGGATCTGCGGTGACGCGCACGTGGGCAATTTGGGCCCCATTGCGCGTGGCGATGCGCAGATCGAAGTCGAGCTCCGGGATCTCGACCAGACCGTACCGGGCAACCCCGCCCATGATTTGGTGCGACTGGCCTTGAGTTTGGCCATGGGTGCTCGCAGTTCGGATCTCCCGGGGGTCGTGACGGCACGTTTGGTGGAAGAGCTCATGCGAGGATATTTGGAGGCCTTCGACAATCCTGGGAACACCGCGCCGTCGATGGACAGCGCGGCAGTGCGCTTCGTTTTGCGCGAAGCGGTGCGTCGCAAGTGGCGCCATTTACAGCGCGAACGCATCGGCAAAAAGCCGCGTTTTCCACTGGGCGACCGCTTCCTGCCCTTGGTCGATGAAGAGCGCGATGCGGTCGCACGCTTTCTGGATAAGGAACGCGTGCGGCGGCTCGTCACGCAGCTCGATTGCCGTGATGACGACGCGCAGATCCGATTGCTGGACGCTGCGTACTGGGTGAAAGGCTGCAGCTCGCTCGGGTTGTGGCGCTGCGCAGCGCTGATCGGTGTCGTTGGAAAGAACGAAATCAAAGGCGGCTATGCGCTTTTGGATCTCAAAGAAGCGGTGGAGACCGTTGCGCCCATCGCGGGGACAGACCAGCTCCCGACCCATCAAGGTGAGCGCGTCGTCCGGGGTGCCCAGGCGCTCTCGCCCACTTTGGGCAAGCGCATGCTCGCGGGGACGATCTTGAACCGCCCCGTGTTCGTGCGAGAGCTGATGCCCCAAGACCTCAAGCTCGAACTCGAGATGATGGACGACACCGAGGCCCGCGCTACCGCACGCGCATTGGCGCGTATCCTCGGCTTGGCGCACGTCCGTCAGATGGACGTGCCGACGCGCGCTCAGTGGCAGGCGGAGCTCGCGGACGCGGGCACGCGCAGCATGGACGCCCCACCGTGGCTGTGGTCGAGCGTCGTGGATCTGATCGGCATTCACGAACGCGCATACCTCGAGCACTGTCGACGTTACGTGCTCGATCTAGAAAAAAGTCGCGAACGAGCCGTGCAGGATATGGTCCGCTGAATCCCCGCCGATACCACGGCGGCGGCTGTCGTGACCAGCCACAGGGAGGGGAAATGCCTCGCCCCAAGCCGGGCACGGCTGAGGGTCGATTTCGACATGGGCGCTTTCCTGCCACACCCGTCGGGGACATGGAGCCCTTGCTTTCGCTGTCACCCACTCGTACTCGAGTTCGGTGGCTCACCTGATCGACCCGAACGCGCCGTCTGAACTTGCTCTGGCACCGACCACGCCTCGTTGGCGACGGCGTCGCTGGGGCGTGTTGGTGGTGATGATGGTCATGATTGGCCTGGCCTTTAGCGCCTGGCACTACACCCATCGCGTCTCGCAGGTTCCGAGCAACACAGTCCCGGTCCCTGCCCAGGGGTCGCGCTGACGAGTTTCCGTTTTTGGCGCGGCACGTGCAGGCTGCCGACCATGGCAAGTGATCGGAAGATCCGGTACGCAGTCGTCGGGGCGGGCAACATCGCGCAAGTGGCTGTTCTGCCGGCCTTTGCCCACGCCAAGGGCAACTCGGAGTTGGTCGCGATCGTCTCCGGGGACAGTGAAAAGCGCGCGGCGTTGGCCAAGCGCTACGATCTGGGGCTGACCGGAAGCTACGAAGAGCTCGAACGGGTGCTGCGCCAAGGCCAGATCGACGCGGTCTACATCGCGACGCCCAATGAGCTGCACAAGCCGATTGCGCTGCGCGCCGCTGCGCTCGGAGTACACGTTCTTTGCGAAAAGCCCCTAGCCGCCAGCGTTGCGGACGGCGAGGAGATCGCCGCGGCGTGCGCCAACGCAGGGGTCAAACTCATGATTGCCTATCGGCTGCACTTCGAGGAGGGCACGCTGAAAGCGATCGAATTGGTGAAGTCGGGCAAGCTCGGCGATCCGAGGGTGTTCGACTCCGTATTCGGACACACGGTTCGCGCTGGCGACATTCGCACGCGCGCCGACCTGGGCGGCGGCGCGATGTTCGACCTAGGTGTCTATTGCGTGAACGCGGTTCGCAACTTGTTCCGAGAGGAGCCGCTGCAAGTCTTTGCCAGTTCGCAAATCAAGGACGGCGTGGACGAGAGCACCACCGCGCTGCTTCATTTTCCGCACGGCAGAGTCGCACATTTCACGGTCAGCAACCACGTCGTTGGAGTTTCGAGCTACCGAGTTACCGGGACCGAGGGCGATCTACGCGTAGAACCGGCCTACGAGTATTCGGACGGAATTGAGCATCATCTCACCGTCGACGAAAAGACCAGGACAACCAAGTTCAGTAAGCGCGACCAGTTCGCCCCCGAGCTCGAGTACTTCTCGCGCTGTATCCTGGAAAACCGCGCTCCGGAGCCGGACGCCGAAGAAGCGCTCGACGATTTGCGCGTGGTCGAAGCGATCTTGCAATCTGCGGCGACCGCGCTGCCGGTGAAGCTCGAGCCACGGAAGCGCATCCGTCGTCCCTCCTTGGCTCAGCAATCGCACCAGCGCGCGGTGGGCAAGCAAGAGACGGTGCACGCACCTTCACCGAGCGTGAAGTAAGCGGCGGATCTCTACCGACCATGGCCGCGCGTCGCGCCAATCAGCCAGGAGCCGAGCGATTCCTGCCCCAGCGTCGCTCGTTGAAGGCACTGCGCGAGGCGGCTGACGGTTGCCAGGGTTGCGACCTCTATCGACACGCGACACAAACCGTATTCGGCGAAGGCCCAGCGCGTGCGACCATGGTGCTCGTGGGCGAGCAGCCCGGTGATGTGGAAGATCGTGAAGGGCATCCTTTCGTTGGGCCAGCCGGCAAGCTGCTCGATCGCGCGTTGGCCGCCGCCGGCATCGAGCGCGAGCGGGTTTATCTGACCAACGCGGTGAAACACTTCAAATTCGAGCGCACGTCCGGGAAGGCCCGCCTGCACAAGCGGCCAAACAGTGGGGAGATCGGCGCGTGCGCGCCGTGGCTGCGCGCAGAGCTCGGCCAAATTGCGCCTGAAGTGCTGGTATTGTTGGGCGCTACGGCGGCGCAAGCGCTGCTCGGGCCTGCGTTTCGGGTGACCGAACAGCGTGGCCGGCCGCTCGAAAGCGACTTGGCTCGTGTGGTGATTGCCACCACACATCCGTCGGCGGTGTTGCGCGCTCGCGACGCGGAAGAGCGCGCAAAGGCCTTTTCCGAACTGGTCGCCGATTTGAAAGTCGCGGCTAAGGCGCTGCCGGGGAATCGGCGAACGGTCGACTCCACGAACCGATGAGAGCGCTGCGCACTAGACCCGACCCCGTGGGTCTTCAGTGTTCGCCGCTGCGTGGCGTGCCTTGATGAAACACGACTCGCCAATGTTCACCCTCGCGCCGCCAGATCGAGCTGCGCAGCGAGGCTGGGGTACGAAACGTGGCCAGCGCGACGTCGTCGCTCAGCGCGAGCACTTGAAAATCGGTAACGTTGACCTTGGCGTGGGGGGCGGCGACGAGCTGGGCGATCACGTCTGGCTTGCTGTAGATGCGACCCGAGCTGCCAAATTCGCTGAATTGATCCGAGATCAGCGCGTCGAGCGCTTCGGCCGAGGCGCGGACCGCGGGGTTTAGCAGTTGCTCTTCGAGCTCGCGGATTTTTTCTCTGAGCATGTTCCTCCCGCGTTCAAGCTAGCAGGTTCCGCTCGGCCGCGCCTAGGCCCTAACGGTCCTGAAAGCCCTTACCGGCGAGGATCCGCGGGATCGCTTTTTCGATGCGGGCTATGCGAGTTTGCGCTTGTTTTGCGGCCGTAAAGTGCAGCACGTAGCCTCGTTGCCGTCCCGGGGTGAGCGCCGCAAAGGCCTTGGCGAGCTTGCGATCCTTCTTGAGCATCTGGGTCAGCTCTTCTGGCAGCTCGAGCTCGCGCTTGGCCTTGAACTCGACCTTGAGCCCTTGCTTCTCCACTGCGACCGCGCCTTTCACGTACGACTCGAGCACGCTCTTCTTGATTTGCTTTGCGCTGGTGAACTCCAGGCGCAGCGCCGACTGCGTGTTCTCGCCCTGGCTGCGGAGTAAGCCGTGCGTGTCATCGAGCAGGGCGCCTTTGAAGAACATCAGCGCGCACTGCTCCTTGAACGGCTGAATGATGGCGATGTTCGCGCCCTCGAACATGAAGCAAGGCTTGCCCCACTTCAGATCCTCATCCAGTCCGCAATCGACCAGTATCGAACGCAGCTTCTGGATTTCCGGCTGCCACGCCTTGGCGCGGCTCACGAACTGATCGACCTTGGGATTGGGGGTGCTCATGAGTTTGCCTCGATGGTGAGTGGACGCTCAGGATGGCTGAGCGAGCCGAGTTGGACGACGGACGAGCAAAAGGATCGTGAGGGCCACGGCGCACAGCCCGACCGTGACGCTGAATACGGCGCGGTGTCCGAGCGCGCCGCCAATGGCACCAAAGCCCAGATAGCCGCCGATTGAGCCGATGCGCGAAGCGGTGGAATAGAGGTTCGTGGCGGTGCCGGCTTGGTTCGGCAAATAATTTTGGAAGAAGGTGATCGCGACGCCACTCATCACGGCGACCACGGCCGCGCTGAGAGCTTGCAGCATGAAGACTTGGATCGGCGCGTGCGCTACGGAGAGCCCCGCGTAGTACACGACACCCAGGCCGATCGCGCCGAGGATGATTTTTTCGTGGGGCACGCGTGTGGCCAACACACCGACGTACAGCATCAGGGGCAGCTCGAAGAGCGGAGCGAGGCTGTAGGCGAGGCCTACGTCTCGCTCGAGCCCGTGCAGCTCGTCCAAAATCAACAAAGGCAGGTTCATCATGCCCATCGTCGAGCAACAGAAGTATAAACAGAAAGCCAGGAAATGCGCCAACAGCTGGCGGTTCCGAAACGCGACCGAAAGCGGCATGGCGAGCGCGGCTTGCCGGCTGGCTTCGGACGGGGCGCGCCAGGGGACGAACAGCACGACCAGCACGCAGAACAGCAAGTAGGTGAACGCCGCGACGCTGAAGGTGACTCGGAACGAATAGCGAGTCATGAGGTAAGCCGCGATCGCGGGCCCAACGGTCCAGGCGAGCGCGAAGAACAGCCGAATGAAGTTCATGTAAAACGGGATCTCGTAACGCTCGACCGTGCTGTCCTCGAGCGTGTCGCGTGCATAAGCGAACACCTGCCCAAACAAGATCGACGCCGTACCGAGCGCCAGCGCGCCGATCACGGTCAGGGCCAGCGGACTGCGCACGAAGGCATAAGCGAGGTAGCCGAACGTACCGCTCGCGCCGCCCAAGAGCAGCACGTTCTTCCGGCTCCAATGGGTGTCCGAGTTGCGCGCGAGATAAGTCGAGATGACGATGCCGCTCACGCTCGTGACCGTCATGAACAAGCCGAACGCGAAGTGGCTCATGCCCACCTCGCGCGTGCCGAACAGCGACATGAACGGCACCACGAACGAGTACGCGAGGCCCAGCAAAATGCTGAGGAAGAGCACGACCAGCAAGCCAGGGGTCGTGACCAGTGCGCGCACTGCGCGTAGCAAGCGAGACATGTTTCCGCGGTTCGTAGGCTCAGGGCATGAATGAGAAAGCCAAAAATGCACCGAGCAACACGAGGTGTGTCAAGCCTTGGAGCGCGGTGCTGCTCCCGCGGCCCAAAGTGAGCCCGCTGGTGACGAACGTGAGCGTCAGAAAGGCGACGCTCTTCGAGTCGAGACCGAGCACGACCGCGCGGTCGGTGGCGATGGCGAACGCGCTCACCGCTGGGATCGTGAGCGCGATGCTGGCGGCACCCGAGCCGAGCGCGAGGTTCAGGCTGGTTTGCAGGCGATTTTGCCGCGCCGCCGATACGGCGGCCCAGGCCTCGGGCGCGAGCACCAAGAGCGCGATCACGATGCCGACCGTGGCGCGCGGGGCGCCTGCGGCTACGATGCCCTTCTCGATCGCTGGGCTCAGCGCCTTGGCGAAGCCGATCACGGAGGCGAGGCTCAGCAGCATGCACACGAAGCTGCGCCAGGCCATGCGCAGCGACGGTCGAGCATGCCCATGACCGGTCGGCGAGTCACCGTCCGTCGCCGGGGCCTCGAAGTAGTCTTTGTGTGTCTTGGTTTGCGCCAGCAGCAAGCAACCATAGAGCGCGAGTGACGCGACGGACGCAAACACGAGCTGCGCGGTGCTGTACGTCGGACCGGCCGTCGAGACGGTGTAGTTCGGCAAGATCATGGTCAGCCCGGTGAGCACCGCCAGCACCGCGAGCAGCGAATTGGTGCCGCCCGCGTGAAAGCCGATCTCCTTGAAACGCAAGCCGCCGACTAGTAAGCACACGCCCAAAATGCCGTTGGTGACGATGATCACCGCCGCATACACGGTGTCGCGCGCGACGACGGCGGAGTCCGGCGTGTCGTTGGTCATCATCGACAGGATCAAGCCGACCTCGATCACCGTGACTGCCAGCGCCAGCACGATCGCGCCCAGCGTCGGACCGATGCGCGCGGCGATCACCTCGGCGTGGTGCACGCCGGTGAGCACCGCCGCGGCCAGCGCAGCCGCAGCGAACAGCGTCCAAAGCGGCGAGTTTCCGCCGAAGCCCACGACGCCAGCGAGCGCCACGACCCCGAAAACGGAGGTCGCGTGACTCCAATCGATACGTTCAGCCGGCGGGGGGCGGCGCGCCCTTCCGTCTCCGACTTCCGTCGTGGGCGTGGTCATCGAAAGTAGGGTACCCGAAAATCGCGACGCGAGTTTTTAGGGGCGATCACGGGTGCGGCCGCGCACCTCTTGGCTCAGCGAGCTGCCCCGGGGTTCGACCGGCAGACTGCCCTTCGCGTCGCATGGCGAACGCGCGGCCCGAGACGCCGAAGGCTATGTGCAACCGAGAGATGGTCGGTACCATCGACCAAGCAGACCGAGCTCGCGCGGCCGGGACATCCTGAAACGCCATTGCAAAACGCTCGTTCGCCGCGCGGAAAACGCACCACGTCGAACGCTCACATGACGCGCTCCCCGTAAGCGACTAGGTTCGACCCGCTTCGAGCATGACCGCCGCGACTCCCCACTTCTCTGCCGTCGCCCGGCAGATGCTGCTTCACGAGAGTGCGGGCGAGCTCACCACGGTCGCCTGCACGCGGGCCACGGCCAGTCTGCACAATCGGCTACGAGAGCGGCTGGCGCCGTTGGTCGGCAGCGCGGGCATGCGCGCGCTGTTCGCGCGGGCGGTCAAGGTAACCCATGTGGATTTCGCGGCGCTCGCGATAGTTCGGGCAGCCACGCTCGATGAAAACGCGAACGCCGCCGATTCGCTGACGGCAGCTTTGGCGGCCCTGGACTCTGCGGCGGCGTGGGCGGCAGCCACAGCCTTGTTTGCGAATTTTCTGGAGCTCACTTCCAGCCTGATCGGTGAGCGTCTGGTGTTCGTGGTACTAAAACGCGCGTTCCCGAACGTAGACGTGATCGCGAAGCAGGAGTCTGACTAAATGAACGGTAGGGTTCCCATTCGCGCGTTGCCCTCGGGTGTTCCGGGGTTCGACGAAGTGCTCGGCGGCGGCATTCCCGAGTTTTCCCTGACGTTGGTCGTGGGCGGACCTGGTTGTGGGAAGACCACGCTCGGCCACCAGGTGATGTTCGCCAACGCAAACTCCGAACGGCGAGCCCTATTTTTCAGCATCATCGGTGAACCACCGATCAAGATGCTGCGCTATCAACAGCAATTTTCTTTCTTCGATGCGAGCAAGCTAGCTGATTCGATCCATTTCGTTCATCTCGGTCAAGACGCCAACGAAGGCGGCCTAGCCAAAGTTCTCGAGCGCATCATCCAAGAAGTGGATGCCTATAACCCCGGCATCGTCGTCGTGGATTCATTTCGCTCGATGATGCGCAGAACGCTGCAGGTGCCCGGCGGCGAGATGGAGCTGCAGGACTTCATGCAGCGCCTGGCGTTGCATTTGACTAGCTGTCAAGCGACCACGTTCTTGCTGGGGGAATATGCTGACGACGAATACGATAGCTCGGTGTTCACCGTAGCCGACGGCATCGTCTGGCTGTACCAAGTGGTGGAGCGGAACTCGGTCGTGCGCAAGGTGCGCGTGCCGAAGATGCGCGGCCAGGCCCAAATCCCAGGTCTGCATACGATGCGCATCACCGACGATGGCCTGCGGCTGTTCCCGCGCATCCTCAAGCCCGAGCTTGCCACCCCATACGCTCGTTCGCTCGATCAGCGCGTCACGACGGGTGTGCCCGCTTTGGACGAAATGAGCGGCGGCGGTATTCCCCGCGGTTACGCCGTGCTCATCGCTGGCCCTTCGGGGTCCGGCAAAACGATTTTGTCGAACCAGTTCATCGTCGCCGGCGCACAAGCCGGTGAGCCGGGGGTGATCGCCGTGTTCGAAAAACGGCCCAATGACTATTTGGCTGCGAACGCGCAGGCCGATTTGCTCGACACTTTGATCGAGCAAAAGAAAGTCGAGGTGCTCTACATTCGCCCGCTCGATCTCTCGATCGACGAAACGCTGGCTGCGCTGCGCGAGGCCGTTGCACGCACGGGGGCCAAGCGTGCCGTCATCGATTCCTTGTCGGGGTTGGAACTAGCGCTGGCGCCGACGTTTCGCCAAGATTTTAAAGAATCGCTGTATCGCATGGTCGGCGCTTTGACCGAGATGGGGGTCACCGTCATGTCGACGGTCGAGATGCCCGATCGCTACGCGAGCCTCGAGTTCAGCCCGCACGGTGTTGCGTTTTTGAATGATGCCATCATCATTCAACGCTACCTCGAGATCGACGGTGCGCTCTCGCGTGCGATCTCGGTGGTCAAAGTGCGCGGTAGCGCTCACAGTAAGGAGCTTCGACAATACGAGGTCGATTCGACTGGGCAGATCGTGATTGGAAAGATTTTGAACGGCTACGAGGGTCTGCTCTCAGGGGCGCCTTCGAGCGTGAGGGATCGAGATGAACTCGAAGGACCTGTTCGCTGAGAGCCCGAGTCTTCGGCAAGCGGCACTGCTGCGCGAGCAATGCGAGGCGAACGAGCAGCTACTGCTAGCCGCCTTGCACGCACGGGAAGACGCCGAAGACGCGCATTCAGGCCGTATCATCGCGGAAGACGAGAGTGACATTCTGCGAGTGAAGGCCGCGGAGCTGGCGGCAACAGCCGAGCTGCGCGAGCGTCTACTCGGCATCCTGGGTCATGATTTGCGAAATCCATTGAACGCAATGCTGATGGCGGCGCAACTGCTGGAGCAGGAGCCGCCGCCGGATGAGGCCGCGCGCTTGGCCAAGCGCATCGTCAGCAGCGGGCGTCGCATGGAACGCATGATCGAGCAGCTCACGGACTTTACGCGCGCGCGCCTGGGCGGCGGCTTGAAGCTCGACCTCGCGCTCTGCGATTTGGCAGAGATCTGCGAGAACGTCGTCGAAGAGCAGCAGCTCAATTCGGGGATGGCCATCCGGCTCACTTCAGCCAGCGGGCTCGAAGGCCGGTGGGACGCCGATCGGCTGACGGCGGTGCTATCGAACCTGCTCGCCAACGCCGCTGGCCACGCCTCTCCCGGGACGACGGTGCTGGTCTATGCGCGTGCCGAAGGTTCGGGCGTAGCGGTAGACGTGCGCAACAAGGGCGCCGCCATTCCGCAAGAGCAGCTCGAGAAGATCTTCAGCGCCTTCGCGCGCGGGGACAGCGAAGGCGGCCCAACAACGGGCCATTTGGGTTTGGGTCTGTACATCAGCCGCGAAATCGCGATCGCACACGGCGGCTCGCTCACGGCTCAGGCGTCCGGCACTGGCACCACCTTCTCTCTTCACTTGCCGCGCTTCTCGCAAAGCTGAGCCGGGTCGAAAGATTTGTGTCGTGCTCGTGTCGGCGAGCTGTCGCGCAGCGCCCATGATTGCGTCCGTTCGTCGGTGGGCAGTGGAGGAGTCTGCGCGCGGCGGGAAATCTTGACCGATGTGCGCGCGGCCCGCAGCATGAGCGGGCCATGTCCGCCCCTGCAATCGTACCCTCGTCGTGGCACGAAGAACCCGGTGAACTCCGCTTCAGCCCGCTTTCGAGTCTGTCGAGCAAAGTGGATTTCGGAGTAGAGCTCAGCGGGCGTCAGCTGTCGCAGCTCAGCGACTCCGAATTCTCGGAGCTCGAGCGAGCGGTGCTGACCCATCAAGTCGTGATCGTTCGCGATCAACAGGCGCTGACGCCCCGTGAGCAGTTCGAACTGACGCGACGCTTCGATCCGACCGTCAAGACGTACGGACACGGCAATCGTCTCGATATCATGAAGCAGAGCGTGCTGATGCAAGACCTGGTTTCGATCCCCGAGCAACCGCAGGTCAAGTTGCTCGGGCACGGCCGGGTCGAGAATCACTTCGGCATTCCCGAGGTGGAGCTTCGGCACCCCTCGCATCGATCGTTTCATCATCAACCGCTCAGCGAGGCCGAGGAAGAGCGCGATCTGACCCGCTTTTATCGCTGGCACATCGACGCTGCGCTGTACGACCTGCAGCCGCCCAAGGTCACCACCTTGCTCGCGCTCGAGGTGCCCATCGCGCGCACCCAAACCGTGAGCTACGACGACGGCAGCGGCGACACACTCGACGTTTCGCTGGGAACGACCGCGTTCGTTTCGGGCTATCAAGCGTTCGAGTCGCTATCCCCTTCCGCTCGGGCGTGGGCGCTGCGCACTTCCGTGCAATATGCGCCGCATCCCTACGTTTGGATGCGGAACGCAAAGGCGCGCTCGACCGGCTTGGGCCTCGTATCCGAAGGCAAAGAGCTGCGCCGCGAAGAGCTCCCGAGCTACGACGAAGACAAAATCGCGACCCTGCCTTTGGTTTGGCAGAACCCGCTGACCGGCAGGCGCGCGCTGCAAGTCCACGCCTATTGCGTCGATCTGCTAATGACGGATGGTAAGCCGCTCGGCGATCTCGAGCGCTGTCGACAAGTCCTGTATGATCTGATGCGGCCCATGATTGCCCCCTCGCTGGTCTACGCCCACCACTGGCGGCGTGGAGATCTGGCGATTTTCAACAACCACGGCGTGTGGCACAGCGTGGTGGGTTCATTGCGAGCCGATGATCGGCGCGTCTACCACCAGTGCAACTTGGCGTCGGCCGAGCCGCCGCGTGCGGCCGTTGCCTGACGCCGCTACTCCGTAGCGAGCATGCGCTCGAGCAACCTTTGAAGTAGCCTCTGCTCGGAATCCTCGAGCCGCGCGGTGAGCGGTGCCATCGCCGTCTGCAATTGCGCTTGCATGCGTTCGGCCAGCTTGAGCCCGTCCCTGGTCAGAAAGACATCGATCGCGCGCCCGTCGTCTGGGTTGGGCGCGCGTGCCAGCAGCCCGCGCTTCTCCGCGCGATCGACGAGACCGGTCATGGTCGATTTTTCGAGGCCCAGATAGCCGGCCAGTTCGAGCATGCGCAGGCGCCGATCGCGCAAGATGCCGGCGACTCGCAGCTGCGTGAGCGACAGCTCGTGCTCTGCCGCCAGCTTGTTCAGGATCGCCATGGTCGCGAACGCGGCTCGAGCCAGGGCGTCGAGCAAGCCCTGGCCCGGGGGCGCAGATCCGTTGGGCAGCTTTCGTTCGAGCATCGGCGGAGGCCAGCTTGACATAGTTCGTATTGAGTACCAATAATGGTTCGTGTTACGAACTAATCGCAAAGCCGGGAGAACCCCATGAAAGCTGCAGTTGTCCGTTCGTTCGACGCGCCACCCCGTTACGAGGATTTCAGCGAGCCGGTCCCGCAGGGGCACGAGCAAATGCTGGTCGACGTGCTTGCGGTCGGTCTACACCCGCGGGTGCGCTCCCAGGCGAATGGCTCGCACTACACCAGTACCGGCACTTTGCCGCTGATTCCGGGTGTTGACGGTGTGGGGCGGGGGAGCGATGGCAAGCTGCGCTACTTCGTGCTCGACGACACACCGCGGGGGTCGATGGCCGACAAGACCGTGATCGAGGTCGCGCGCAGTTTGGTGCTGCCGCGCGATACCGATCCGATCGCGGTCGCGGCTGCGCTCAACCCGGCGATGGGCTCGTGGCTGGCGCTGCGTTGTCGCGTTCCGTTCAAGAAGCGACAAAAGGTGCTCGTCCTCGGGGCCACGGGCAGCGCGGGGAGCCTGGCCGTGCAGGTGGCCCGTCACCTGGGCGCCTCGCAGATCATCGGCGCAGGCCGCGATCAGCGGAAGCTTGCGAAGCTTCAGGCGTTCGGGGCGACCGAGCTCGTCAGCTTCGAAGATCCACGGCTCGGAACGATCGCCCGCGAGGTCGATGTGGTGCTCGACTTCGTTTGGGGTGAAACCACGGCCAAGACGATGGTGGAGGTGATCACTCGGCGCTCGGATCGTGAGCAGCCGCTCACCTGGATCCAGATCGGATCAGTGACGGGGCCGACGGCCGCCATTCCGTCCGCGGCCCTGCGCGCCGCTCGCTTGCAGATCGTCGGCAGCGGGATTGGCTCGGTGCCGGGGCGCGACATCGTAGGCGAATTGCCATCGCTGGTGAAGGAGATCGTGCGCGGGACGTTTCGCGTCGATGCGCGGGCGATGCCGCTCTCGTCTGTCGAGCAAGCTTGGCGCGACGCCGCTCAGATGGGCGAGCGCATCGTGCTCACGCCTTGAGCCCCCGCGGCGCTCTCTGGGGGCTGCTCGAAAATTTGGTCGACCGCGAGCTCCAAGGTTTCGGCCGAGCCGACCTCGTTGAGCGCGGTATCGATCTCGGCCGCCAGCAGCTCGAACGCGGGATCGGTCAGGCGCCCTCTCAAGTACGGCAGCGAAGCCTCCAGCATTTCGAGGCGATGCCCGAGGCTGCGCTTCACGCCGCTGAGGGCGGCTTGCTCGCCGATGCTTTGCTGGAGCGCGCTGACCGCCTTGCGTAGCGTCATGCGCGCGACGAGATCCCGCTCGGCGCTGTAAGACTGCTGCAGCCGCACCGCCTCCTTTTCGCGCTCCGCGTGGGGCGTCGGGTCGAGCAATGCTTCGATCCGCTGGCCCAAGAACAGATAATCGAGAAAGGTGCGCCGGAGTTCGAGTAAGCCGTGCACCGCGAGTTCTCGCTCGCTCGCGGGCACGCGCTCTGGCACGTCGGCCACGAGCTCGGTCGCACTCCGGCTCAATGCTCGAAAGCGATTCGCATCGTGTTCGGAGAGTTCGCCGAGCGCGCTTTCGATCGCCGCCTCGGAACGAGCCAAATATTGATTGCTGAGTTGACGATCGACCCAAGCGCGGAAGGCGGGCAGGCGAGGACCGACCAAGAGCCAGAGCAGCTCCGTCGCCAGAGCTACGAACAGGGGCTTCGGCGAAGCGAAAGCCAGGGAAAAACAGGCCGCGCCGAACAGGAGCACTAGATTGTGCTGATCCCTGAACGCGTACTTCAGGTAGCTCGGAGGTGAGAGCCGCGCGTCGGCCATGGCGCTACTGGGCCCCGCGAATGAAGAGCACGTCGGTGCGGCGGTTCTGAGCACGGCCTTCGGGGGTGCTGTTCAGCGCGATCGGCTTACTGGAACCGTTGCCGCGGGCCATCAGGCGTGTACGTGGAACCCCGCGTGCGATCAGGTACTCCACGATCGCGGCGGCCCGCTTCTCGCTCAAGGCTTGATTCGCGGTTCGTTCGCCGACGCCGTCGGTGTTGCCTTCCACGCGCACCGACATGCTGCCCGCGATCTCCAACTGCGGCAAGATCTGCTGGTTGACGACGGCCAGCGCCTCGGCCGAGAGCTGATTGCCGTTGCTCGGAAAATTGATCGAAACCGATTTGGTGAACAGGGGCGTGCCGCGATTGGCGATGGCCGGGTTGAAATCCTCGGCGCTGCGCGCGGCCGGCTTCCCCGCGGCGAGCCACACGCTGCGCACGGCGGCTTCGTTCTTCAACACGGCGGGCGCGAAGCGATCCTTGATCGCCGCCTCGGGGTAGCTGATCCAAATCGAGTCCGCCTGATTGTAGACGCGATCGAAGGCAGGGGCCGTGTCGTCCAAGCCAAAGAAGCGCACGTTGTCGGAGAGCTCCGTCCAACGCGCCCAACTCAGAGATTTGAGGGTCTTGTCATAGCCGAGCTCGTCGCGGAAGCGCGAGGCGACCGTGGAAATCAGGGTGGCGGCGGCCGGGCGATTCAGGTTCGCTTGCTCGACCGATTTGAACCACACGCGGGCCAGCTTTTCGGCCAGGGCCGGCTCGGCTTCCAGGAAATCCTGCCGCGCAACGAGCACGTCGGCGATCAGCTCGGTGGCGTCAGCGGTGGAGAACAGCCGATGTGAGCCGGGGCGTTCTTCCAACGCGAGCGTGACATCCGGCTCCCACAGGCAGGCGACGTCCACTTTGCCTTGCTTGAACAGGGTGCGCGCGTACGTGGGATCATCGAGTGAGAATTTGGTCGAGCGGCGCACATCGGCCACTTGCTGCGGCGTCAAGCGCGAATTGTTGACCATGAACTCGAACACCGTGTGATCGGGTGAGAACATCAGCATCGCCGATTTTCTCCCGTACACGCTCTCGACCGTCAGCACGTCTTTCGAAGCGATGCAGGCATCACCGCCGCGCGACCAGTCGATCTGGATGAAAGCGCGCGCGTCGACTCCAGCGCTGCGGTACGCGCCCAGGCTGATCGGCAATTCGTCGACCGTTTGCCACACGAAGTCGACGTCGCCCTTACGTAGGGCTTCGTTCTTGGTCGGCGCGTCTTCGATGAAGCGGATTTCGAGATTGAGGTTCTCGGCTGCCGCAATCGAGCCGGGCTGCGTTTTCAAGCCGCCCGCGCCGAACAACAAGGCCATGTGCCCGGGCCATTGCGACAGCGCGACGCGCACCGGCTGATTCGCCGCGCGTGCGGGGCGGCCAAGGACCGCTGGACCGCTACTGGGCACAGGCGCGACCAGCGCCGGCAACGGCGCCGCTGGGGGCAGTTTGGCTACTGCTGCTGGGCGGGGAATGGCCTTTCCGTAGGTGTGCACGGCGCCGAAAGTGGACCCCCCCGCAATCACGGTCAGCATCAACTTCGTCCAGGTCGTCAGCTTTTGCATGTGAGAAGGCTCGGATTTCGCTCCGAGCGCGACAGCGCATTGTCGGCAGCGCACATTTCGAGCAGGTAGCGGTGACGTGAACGGCGCTGCTCGAAACGCGACTCGCCGCTGACGCGCACGCTAAAATCACGGCACTGTCACACGCTTTGGGGGCCAAGTAGGGGGGGCGCGGCGCACACCCTGCTACCTCATTTGCGGCTGGACTTGTCGCAAGGCGCAAATGTTCCGTTTCGTACCAAGTCATGCGCTCGAGCCCCCGTTTGTTTGGTTTTCACCTAGTTGGCTGGCTTTCCATCGTTTCCTTGGCCTGGGGGATAGTCGCCTGCGGCGGCGCTCCAGAAGTGGTCAACGGCAATGACGACCCGAGCGCTTTTGCTGGCTCGGGTGGTAACGGCGGCAGCGGCAACGGCGGCAGCGGTTCCGGTTTGAACGTGGGCGAGGGCGGCGAGCAGGGTGACGAAGGCGGCGCTCAGGACATTCCCGAGGCCGGCCCCGGCTGTGGCGACGGCATGGTCAACCAGCCCGATGAGGAATGTGACGACGGCAACACGCTGCCGGGCGACGGCTGTTCCGGGGCCTGCACGAAAGAAGACTATTCCGTGTGCCCACCGGTCGGCGGTGAGTGCATGTCCACGATCAAGTGCGGCGACGGCGTGATCGAAGCTTCTGAAGCGTGCGACGACGGCAACGCCGAAGACGGTGACGGTTGCTCGGCAGACTGCTTGGTCAAAGACCCGCTGTATGACTGCTCGGCGCTGAACATGGCCTGCATCAACTTGGTCGTCTGCGGTGACAGCCAGGTCACCGGTGATGAGGTGTGCGACGACGCGAACAAGGTCAGCGGCGATGGTTGTTCCGCAGATTGCTTGACTGTCGAGCCCAACTTCATCTGTGGCAAGCCAGGCAAGACCTCCTGCCACAAGGTGATCATCCCGGTTTGCGGTGACGGCTCTCTGGACCCGGGTGAGGATTGCGACGACGGCAACACGGTGGCCAATGACGGCTGCAGCGCGACGTGCAGCGTGGAACCCTCGTTTGTCTGCCCTTCGCCCGGGGCGACGTGTTTGCCGCTCGGCTGCGGCAACGGCGTGCGCACCCCGGACGAGCAATGCGACGACGGCAACGACCTGGCGAACGACGGTTGCAGCCTAAAATCGGGAGTTTGCAGCGTCGAAGACGGCTTCGTCTGCCCGGCGCAAGGCAAGCCTTGTATTCCGAAGTGCGGCGACAACAAGATCAATGGCTACGAAAAGTGCGAGGACGGCAACTCGAAGTCCGGTGACGGCTGCAGTGCCTCGTGCTTGATCGAACCCGGCTATGTCTGCTCGGGCGGCGCGGGAACGCTCTGCACCAAGGCGATCTGCGGCAAGAACGGCAAAGAGGCGGACGAAGGTTGCGATGACGGCAACGTCGTGTACGGCGACGGCTGCAGCGGTGTCTGTCAGAATGAGCCCACGTTCGCCAGCGATGGCACGGTGAATGTTGCTTGCGGCGATGGCATCCGTGTCGCGAGCGAGGATTGCGACGACGGCAACGTGAATCCGGGCGACGGTTGCGACGCGAACTGCAAGGTCGAAGCAGGATTTCTATGTAACGACGCCGTGTCGACGCCAGACTTCATCGACATCAAGGTCCGCTATCACGACTTCAAGGGCGCGGGCGAATCGAGCCCGCAGTGCAACCAACCGGGCGCGCCCATCCCGTGCGGCCACCCCGACTTCGAAGACAAGAACGGCGCCTATCAGGGGCTCGTTGGCACTCCCTGCACCAAGACCAACCAAGCAACGTGCGGCGTACTCGGTGCCAATGGCAAGCCCACGCTGGTGATCCTGAACTCCGATCGCGTCTACTCTGCCGATTCATTTCAGCAGTGGTACAAAGACGTCCCGAACGTGAACAAGGGCGTCGACGGCAGCATTCGCATGACCCGCCAGGGCATCACCGGCACGGCCTACGCCTTCGACAGCAGCGCGTTCTTCCCGCTGGACAATGATCCGAATGGCTTCGGGAACTATTCGAACACTGGTCACGATTTCCATTTCACGACCGAGCTCGATTACTTCTTCCAGTACAACGGCGGCGAGGAGCTGACCTTCCGCGGCGACGACGACGTGTGGGTGTTCATCAATCGCAAGCTCGCGGTGGACATCGGCGGCATTCACGGCGCCCAAACGGGGCGCGTGGTCTTGGGTGACGAAGCCAGCAAGTGCTCGATTCACGGTGGCGGCAGCCTGCCCGCCTGCACTCCGACCATCAACAGCGCGGCCGACACGCGCTTCGGGCTGGTCAAGGGTGGCACGTATCAGATTTCGTTCTTCCAGGCCGAGCGCCACACCAGCCAGTCCAATTTCCGACTCTCGCTGCAGAATTTCTTGCCCGCGCACTCGCAGTGCGTGCCCAATTGCGGCGACGGAACAGTCGTGATTGGCGAAGTGTGCGACGACGGCACGGCCGAAAATACCGGGGCCTATGGCCACTGCAACGCGACCTGCACCGCGCGCGAATTCTGCGGCGATGGTGTCAAGAATGGCCCAGAAAAGTGCGACAATGGCGTCAACCTCGCGGGTTACGGCGCGAGCAGCGGCTGTGCGCCGGGCTGCGTCTTGCCGCCGAAGTGCGGTGACGGCATGGTCGACTTCACCTTCAAAGAAGAGTGCGATGACGGCGCGAGCAAGAACACGAACGCCTACGGTGGCTGCTCCGCGGGCTGCAAAGCCGCGCCGTTCTGCGGCGACAAAATCATCACTTCGCCCCAAGAGACCTGTGACGACGGTTCGGCCAACGGTGGCTACGGCAAGGCCTGTGGCTACGATTGCCAACCCGGCGCCCGGTGCGGCGACGGCATCAAGAACGGCACCGAACAGTGCGACTTGGGCGACGGCAAGAACGTGGGCGGCTATGGGGGCTGCAAAGCCAGTTGTACCTTCGATGCGCGCTGTGGTGACAACAAGGTACAAGCCGGCGAAGATTGCGACGACGGCAAGAACTTGGGCGGCTACGGCAAGTGCGCCCCCGGCTGCAAGTACGGGCCTCGTTGCGGCGACGGCATCAAGAACGGCAGCGAACAGTGCGACGACGGCGTGAACGATGGCTCGTACGGCAAGTGCGGCGGCGATTGCAAATTCGGCCCGCGCTGCGGCGACAAGGTCATCCAAGCCACCGAAACCTGCGACGAAGGCGCTTTGAACGGCAAGAGCGATTGCTCTTCGAGCTGCACGCTGCAAGTCACCAAATAGGCTACCCCCTGGGTCACTCGTGACCCGAGCCGGGGACCGGTAAAATAAAGAGCGCGGGCTTGTCGATCGGACAGCCCGCGCTTTGACGTCCAGGTACGCGCAGTTAAAAAGGACGCAAACCATGAAATACCTGATGACCTACGCTTCCAACTCCAAGGCCCCGCCGAACCCGGAGACGATGGCCGCGATCGGCAAATTCGGCCAAGAGATGACCGAGGCCGGCGTGCTGCTAATGACCGGCGGTCTGGTTCGTCCGAGCAGCGGCACGCGGGTGTCCCTTTCCGGCGGCAAATTCACGGTCACGGACGGCCCGTACGCCGAGACCAAGGAACTGATCGACGGCTTCGCGCTGATCCGCGCGAACTCGATGGAGGAAGCGCTCGAGCATGCTCGAAAGTTCATGTCGATCGCGGGCGATGGCGAAGCCGAGGTGTTGAAGGTATTCGACGCCGCGGAAATCCCATCTAAATAGGGCCGGGCCGTCGCCCCGTTCGCGGTTCTGCCGAGCGCTTGCAGAAAGCGCTCGAAATGCTGTGATCGCCGGCGTGCCGACTGAAAAAACGCGGACCGAAACCGAACGCGCGATCCAAGCGGTTTGGAAAATCGAATCGGCCAAACTGATCGCGAGTGTTGCGCGCATCGTGCGCGACGTCGGTTTGGCCGAGGAGCTGGCGCAAGATGCGCTATTGGCCGCCCTCGCGCAGTGGCCGAGTGAGGGCGTGCCGCGGAACCCGGCGGCGTGGCTGATGGCCGCCGCGAAGAACCGCGCGATCAACCAGCTTCGCCGTGGAAAAATGCGGGACCGCAAGCACGCCGAGCTTGGCTACGAGGCAGACGCGGAGCAGGAGGATGCACTGGCGGAGCTAGAGGCAAAGCTCGACGATCCACTCGGGGACGATTTGCTGCGCTTGATTTTCACGGCCTGCCACCCGCTGCTTCCTACCGAAGGACGCATTGCGCTCACCTTGCGCTTGCTCGGCGGCTTGACGACCGAAGAGATCGCTCGCGCCTTCTTGACCAGTGAGCCGACGATTGCGCAGCGGATCGTGCGCGCCAAACGCACCCTGACCGAAGCCAAGGTGCCGTTCGAAGTGCCGCGTGGGCCTGAGCTCGGCGAGCGCTTGGCGTCGGTCTTGGAAGTGATCTACCTGATCTTCAACGAGGGTTATTCGGCCACCGCGGGGGATGATTTGTTGCGCCCCGCCCTGTGCGAAGACGCGTTGCGCTTGGGCCGCATTTTAGCCGAGCTCGCCACCGACGAGGCCGAAGTCCACGGCTTGGTCGCGCTGATGGAGATCAATGCCTCGCGAACGCCAGCGCGCACGCGCCCCTCGGGCGAGCCCGTGCTGCTCTTGGAGCAAGATCGCGGGCGTTGGGACCAAATGCTGATTCGACGCGGTCTGGCTGCTTTGACTCGAGCGGAGGCCCTGGGCGGCGCGCGCGGCCCGTACCTGCTGCAGGCGTACATCACCGCTTGTCACGCTCGGGCGCTCACGCCCGAGGCCACCGACTGGCGACGCATTGCCGACCTGTACGGCCAATTGGCGGAGCTCGTCCGCTCGCCGGTCGTGGAGTTGAACCGCGCGGTCGCGGTCTCGATGGCCGACGGGCCCGCCGCAGGCCTCGCCTTGATCGATGCCCTGAACAGCGCACCCTCACTCCAAAACTATCACTTGTTGCCCAGCGCGCGCGCGGATCTCTTGAGCAAGCTCGGCCGTTTTCCCGAGGCGCAGGCCGAATTCGAGCGCGCCGCGCTGCTGACCCGCAACGTACGGCAGCGCGATCGCCTGCTGGAACGCGCTCGAGCAGCCGCGCAGGCCAGCTCGAAAAAAAGTTAACGCGCTGGTCGATCCGACTCCTGCTCGATTGTCGTGCTCATGAAGGCCAATTTCGGCCTCGCCGACCAGGAGCCCAACGTCATGGAAGCCGCAGTTCCCTTCGAGAATCCGACCCCCGCCACTGTCCGCAGCCCGAAGTGGCGCCAGCGCGCGGGCTTGGGCATCAGCGCCCTGCCGGTCCTGTTTCTACTGTTCGACTGCGTGATCAAGCTGATCAAGATCCCGCCCGTCGTCGAATCCTTCGCACAACTGGGCTATCCGGACTCGCTCGCGCGCGGCATTGGCCTGCTCGAGCTCACGTGCCTCACGCTGTACCTATTGCCACGCACGGCGGTCATGGGCGCAGTCGTGCTGACGGGGTTCCTCGGTGGCGCCATTTCCACCCACCTCCGCATTGGCGATCCGCTGTTCAGCCACGTGCTATTCCCCGTTTACGTCGGGATCCTGATTTGGAGCGGTCTGTTCTTGCGCGACGACACGCTGCGAGCGCTGCTGCCGTGGCGCAAATGAATCTCAGCCTTCGAGCCGCTTTGGGATGTCGTCCGCGCGCTGGCTGGCTCGAAACTCGATAATGCGAAATTCGGCCAGCCCCTGCTTGTGGAACGGATCCTCCTTCACGATCGCTTCCAGCTGCTGCTTGTCTTTACCAACTGCCAGAATGATCCCGCCGTCGCGCGGGATCTTACGCCCTGAAACCAAGAAATTGCCTGCGGCGTAATACTTTTTCAAGAACGCCACGTGCGCCTTCATGTGCGCATCGATCTCGGAAAGCGGGGCTTTGTAGATCAGCTCGATCACGAACATCAGGGCAGTTTGCCACAGGACTTTGGGCCTAGGCAGCCAAGCTGTCGGCCAACCGATCGAGCACCCCAGCCGCATCGCGGCTGACGATTTTGCCGTGCGAAACGATGATGCGGTTCAAGCCCGGAATCCGCGCCCAGCGCTCCAACTGAGCCCGCAACGCCTGCTTATCCTTGATTTCACGCATTTCGACGATGCCTGGGATGCGCGGTTCATGGCCGGTGAAGCCCATGACGCGAAAAAGCCACCCCCCGAAGCCCGGGCGGTCATCCAAATTCCAAATCAGATCGTTGACCACCAAAGTCGTGCCACTCCAGGTCCGCACCACCAGCGCTGCCTCGTGCTCCTGCGTGCCGGGAACGGTCACGAACTGAACCTGTGGATCGCCAAAGTCGGGCGCAGTGTCGGCCACTGGCACGATCTCCTCCACCTGCTTCTTCACGCCCGCTGGCGCAACGACGAGCAACTCAGGGTAACGGTCCTTCCAAATCTTGGCATCCATGCGATGGATGTCATTGGGGACGACCAAGTAGCTCGGCTCGCCGAACGACTCGAGCGCCCGCATTTCCACCTCATCGAGCGCTATCGCGCTGTACACCACCAGCCGCCCATCGTGCAGCCGCACCACCGTCATTCGGCGCGGGACGTTGCCGACAGGCATCGGCAAATCCCCGGCTACCGACAACAAATTGTCGTCTAATCGTGAAAGCTTGCCATGTGGCAGAACAGTCCACTCAGTAAACGGTTTGGCCATCGCAATCTCCTCTCTCAAACGCCAAGCAAACCGCGTGCCCGTACGCAAAACCGCGTGCCGTAGCAAAACCGCGTGCCGTGGATCTTGGGTTGATGGTCACGCGCCCGTCGCACCTCGTCCCAGCCTTCGGCGTCGCGTCGCGGCTTCCTCCCTCGAGCCACGAATCGGCGTTCGATATCTCGCTGCTGTCCGGAGAAGCCGCTCTGCGCTTGCGTTCGCCCCTGGCCTCCGCTGAGCGCGCGCGCGCGCTTATCACCGCGTGCTCGACGCGCACTTCGCGTCGCGAAATCGAGTTTGAATTCGAACTCATTTCCTCTCGCACGTAAGCCGTCGGTGCGGGTCACACGGTCGTGACGATGGTGAACGCGGATCGAACACTGGCGGAGGAGGGCACTCATGCACCTGCTCCGCTCGTGACCCGCGCTGAGGCACCCCTTCGCGAGCGCGAAACCGAGTTTGAATTCGAACTCATCTCCTTCGGGTGCCGAGAGGCACCACTCCTCGCGCTCAGGGACCCGTTCGCGGTGGCGAAAGGGACTTGGAATTCAGTTTGAATTCGAACTCCTTTTCCTCGCTCAGGGGACCTCTTCGGGAGCGCGAAACCGAGTTTGAATTCGAACTCATTTCCTCGCGCGCCGAGAGGCTCTCCTCCTCACGCTCAGGGGCCTCTTTTCGGGGCGCGAAACCGAGTTGGAATTCAGTTGGTATTCGAACCATCTCCTTCGTGCGCAGAGGGCCTCTCTTCGCCCTCAGGGAACGCCTTCGCGGTGGCGAAATGGATTTCGAATTCGAACTCCAACCCATTTCCTCGTGCAGAATCCCGGTCCGTCGTGCACGAAGTTCGATTTGTAACGCTCGCGGTCTGCGGTAGCCGCCAACGCGGAGCGCACGCCGCGCTGCGAGCTGCACTGCTGGATCGCGAGCGCCCCCTTCTCGGAAGCTCTGTTCCTGTAGCGGGGCGGTGACGACTTCGCGAGAAGTGCCGCGACGGGGCTAGGTGCGCTCTGCGGCGAGCGCGAAATGCCAGCCGAGCTGGCGTGAGAGTTCGCGCAAGATGAGGTGACCGCGCACGCTGCCGCCTTTATCGTTCAAGCGTGGGCTGGAGACGGCAATGCCGGCCACGCCGGGGACGACGGCGACGATCACGCCGCTGACGCCGCTTTTGGCGGGCATGCCCGTGGCCATCAGGTAGTTGCCGGATTCGTTGTACATGCCGCAGGTGGCCATGATCGAGACCACGATGGCCACGGTTTGCTTCGATAGGACGCGCTCCGTGGTGCCGGGGCGGAGGCCACCGTGGGCGAGGATGGCCGGCAGGAATGCGGCTTCGCGTACGCCGCCGTTGAGCGAACAGAGCGCGAAGTAGACGTCGAGGGTTTCGTTCACGTCGCCCTGCAGTACGCCGCCATGCTTCAAAAAGTAGGCGATCGCGCGATTGCGGTCGGCGGAATGGCGCTCGTTGACCAGCACTTTTTCGTCGATCGGGATGGGCTTGCCATACAGGCGCTCGGCCCAGCTACGGAGCCACGCCACTCGGCGTTCTACCGTTCCGTGCAGCTGACCGCACAGGGCAATCGCGCCGGAATTGATCAGCGGGTTGGCGGGTTTGGGTCCGTGTGTCTCGAGCCGCGCGACCGAACCGAAGCTGTCACCGGAGGGTTCGGAGCCTACGATGTCGAACACTTCGACTGGGCCACGCTCTTCCAAAAGGCCGATCAGCGTCACCAGCTTGGCCGAACTTTGAAACGTAAATTCGTGGCTCAGCGCGTCGCCTGCGTGCAGCGTGTCTCCGTTGCCGAGGGTGATGGCGGCGCTGGTGTGCTCGAGCGGGACCAAAGCCAGCTCCGGGATGTATGTCGCGGGCTCGCCCTCGCGGTTCCGGCGCGATTTTTCGACCGCGAAATTCAGGATGGCCTGAATGACTGCGTGATCGGGGGGCGGCATGGAAGGACTCTAGATGAGCCGCACTCTGCCTGAAAAGCCGGTTTTGGCCCGCCGCCGAGCGCACCTCAAAGAACTTCACGAAAGTGCACCTTGCTCAAGGCCTGACGACGACTTATGGGAGAGCGTAGACATGAAAAAGGATCATTTTTTGGAGCGCGCTGCGGCTTGGCCTGGGTTTCGACTGCTGAGCGGATTGCTCCTGGCAGGGGCTCTCGCCGGTTCCACGTCTGCCTGCGGCTACAATGAAGTGATCGACCGCGACGAGCAGGTCAAGGCCAGCTGGGCAGAGGTTCAGAACCAATACAAGCGCCGGGCTGATTTGGTGCCCAACCTGGTGAGTACGGTGAAAGGCGCCGGTCAGTTCGAACAAGACACGCTGACCAAGGTCGTGGAGGCCCGCTCCAAGGTGGCCGGTCTCAAAGTCGACGCCTCTACCATCGACGATCCGGAGAAGTTGAAGAAGTTCGAGGCCGCGCAGAACGAGCTGTCCGGGTCGCTCTCTCGGCTGCTCGTCGTGTCCGAGCAATACCCCACGTTGAAGGCGACCGACGCTTATCGCGATCTGCAATCGCAGCTCGAGGGTACGGAGAATCGCATCACCGTCGCTCGCAACCGCTACATCAAAGACGTGGCTGAGTACAACGCGCTGGTACAAAAGTTTCCGACCAGCATCGGCGCTTCGATGCGTGGGCGCGCCGTGCGTCCGACCTTCGAGGCTGCACCGGGGGCCGAGAACGCTCCGCAAGTGAAGTTCTGAGCTCCTCCGTCGTGAGGCGCATGATGGCTTCGAACCCTTCACAGCGTTCGCTCCCGCGGGCGCTGTTGTGGCTGCTATGCGTGCCGTGGTTGGCGACCGTGCTGCTGTTCGCGCTTCCAGCGTCCGCGCAGGATCGCGCGGTGCCGCCGCTCACCGCACACGTGAATGACACGGCGAATATCTTGTCGCCGGCCGCGCAGGCAGCGCTCGAGCAAAAGCTGACGGACTACGAGCAGAAAAACGGCCGTCAATTCGCGCTCCTGACGATCGATTCGCTGGAGGGGGATGCGTTCGAGAATTTTTCGATCCGCGTCGTCGAAGCCTGGAAACTAGGCAAAAAGGGCAAAGACGACGGGCTCTTGCTGCTCGTTGTCAATAAGGAACACAAGCTGCGCATCGAGGTCGGTTACGGCTTGGAGGGCAGCATCACGGACGCGTTTTCGGCGCGCGTGCTCAGGAATGTGTTGGTCCCGGCCATGCGTGCGGGCAACCCCGCGGGCGGCATCGATCAGACGTTCACGTTGTTGATGCAGAAGGCCGCGGGCGAAGACGTCGCTCCACCGCAGGGCGCGGAACCCGAGCCGCGACGGCGCAGCTCGAGCCCATTTGGTTGGTTGGTGCTGCTGTTCTTCATTTCGCCGATCTTGATTCCGCTCGTGCTCGCGCGCATGCGCGGGGGCGGCGGGGGTCGCGGTGGTCCTTGGGGCGGTGGCGGTTGG
>Ga0247778_1000229_pt1 | contig 95698 bp, 100 predicted proteins | sample UWRJL049202B5_FD_179939 | JGI IMG/M metagenome (GOLD analysis project Ga0247778, IMG submission 179939) | Plant litter microbial communities from Arlington Agricultural Research Station in Wisconsin, United States - UWRJ-L049-202B-5 | ecosystem: Environmental > Terrestrial > Plant litter >... | reverse complement strand
AAGTTCAAAGCCTTCCCCCCTTATCCAACCCCCCGCAGAAATCATCCGTTAAAGCAGCGCGCTGCTTTACTAACCGACTTTTAGCTTACAGCAGGCCAACGGTCAACGGCTGGCTTCCCAGCTCTGGAGGGCATCCATCGTCATTTTTCTCTTCCTTCACCCCCACACGCGACCTTACCTGCGCCTTCTCCTGAACCGCGACGACCCAGCGTAGACTCCTGTAATTCCAGCTACACATGGACAGATAGTCCCTTCTCATTCTCCGAGCCTCCTCTTCCGCGCCATCGACCCCGCACCTCTCCTCTGCTCGCTCCGTTGAAGGCGAATTTCGAATTTTAGATCCAGCCAACGTCGAAATTGCTCGCGGTCGCAGGTCGAGAGAACCCGATCCTCCCTCAATATGGGTCAGACTCTGTCCGAGCCGGTGGTCGACAAGGTATGCAGCTCTTTTATTTCCGAGATCCTGTCGTCGTCACAGGCTGGCCGCCTACATCTTCGCGCCGATATCCGATCGAGTAGAAGTGGGAAGGCTGCACAAACATGAGGAAAGGAATACGGTACCCCCATCGAATATTTGGCAGACTTCCCATGCCGCGGGACTTTCCCGTGGCTGCTCGCCTGCTACACCTTCCTCTCCAATACATCTCAAGGCCCTGAACGCTGCTGACATATCCAATTTTCTAGAACTCGGCCAGTGGCGGTGATGAGCGCTTGATATTTGGTGTATCGTCTATGCAAGGATGGCGTATTAGTATGGAAGATGCACATGCGGCGGTGCTTGATTTACAGTCTATTGCTGAGGAGGGCGCCAAGCCCACTACGATTGACAATCGACTCTCATTCTTCGGCGTTTACGATGGACATGGAGGTGACCGGGTTGCTCAATTCGCCGGGGAAAATATACATCAAATCATCGCGAAGCAAGAAGCTTTCAAGAAGGGAGACATTGAGCAGGCATTAAAGGATGGATTCCTGGCCACGGACCGTGCAATCCTCAACGGTCAGCGCGCTCGACATAGAACCGGCTTAATAGAAAACTGACTCGTGCTTCGCAGACCCACGGTACGAGGAAGAAGTTTCTGGCTGCACCGCGTCTGTCGGTATTCTCTCTGGATCCAAAATCTATGTGGTATGTCGATGTGGATGGCCTGGAGGTACTTTTATTAACACTGTGTAGGGCAATGCTGGAGACTCCCGAAGCGTCTTGGGCGTGAAAGGGCGTGCGAAACCCCTCTCATTTGACCACAAGCCACAAAACGAAGGTAAGCGTAGAACGCTTTGATCCATATAGAAAATGCTAATTATACAAGGCGAGAAAGCTCGGATTACTGCAGCAGGTGGATTCGTGGACTTCGGACGTGTCAATGGTAACCTTGCTTTGTCAAGAGCTATTGGTGATTTCGAGTTCAAGAAGAGCGCTGAGCTTGCCCCTGAGCAACAGATTGTCACGGCTTTCCCAGATGTTACCGTTCATGAGATTTCTGATGACGATGAATTTCTCGTTGTTGCGTGTGATGGTAAGAAGACTCTTAATCTACCTTGCGTAAACAAGATCTGATTATTTTCCTAAGGTATCTGGGATTGCCAGTCCTCCCAGGCAGTTGTCGAGTTTGTTCGACGCGGTATCGCCGCAAAACAAGAACTCGCCAAGATTTGTGAGAATATGATGGATAACTGTCTTGCGTCCAACTCGGAGACTGGAGGAGTGGGCTGCGACAACATGACTATGGTTGTGGTTGGTCTGTTACGGGGCAAATCCAAGGAGGAGTGGTATGAAGAGATCGCAAAGCGAGTTGCGAACGGAGATGGCCCGTGTGCTCCTCCAGAGTACGGCAAGTGATTTGCTAGGTATATATCCCCGAGCGGTGCTAACGATCAAAACAGCCGAGTTTAGAGGGCCCGGTGTTCACCACAATTTCGACGACAGCGATAGCGGGTACGATGTTGACATGGACCAAAAATCGAAGCCTTTCGGCGGCAACCAACGTGGCCGCATCATTCTCCTCGGTGATGGCACCGAAGTTCTCACTGATTCTGACGATACCGAAATGTTTGACCACCAAGAAGAAGACAAAGACCTCGACAGCCAAGTGCACAAGGGCCAAATTACTGGGACTGACTCGAAGCCGTCGGCTGATTCAGCAAAGAAAGATAGCACGGAGCCAAAATTACATGGTGTTGTGGATGGTTTTCTTACCAACTCTAAAGATTCCCCTGAAGTCAAGACGACGGATTCAAAGGACAAGTAAATGCAACAAAATCGGGACCGAAATACAAAACAACCTATTTTGAGCGGAGATTTTACCGATAAAAGCGGCTTCTAGCTATCTAGATGGTTGCTTTTGTACCTGGGCTTTGATTAGAATCCGCTGTTTGTCTACCATTTTTCAGCAGGGCGTGAAACATTGGCACGCTTTCCTGCTTTACTTGTCAGCGTATGATGCTGAATGATGGTGGAAACGGCGACGGGTGGCAAATCGGGCGCTCACACAAGTCTCACAATGGCGGCTGCTCTTTTCTTCATGTTTTCCTGAATTACGATCTTCATTAGCAGCGGGTTTGTCTTACAGTGCTTTTCTTTTGCATCAGAGATCTCACAGGAATGGTCATAGAAGAAGGGCAGTGCATTGTATTCAGCGAGGCAATTGATACCTGAGGACTTCATTATAGTGAGATCTGGTGAAGAAAATACTACAGCGTTATGGCAAATTTTGATTCATCCTCTTAATGTCGTAACTGCCATGTGAGACTCACTTTCATTTGGTATGAACAACGACTTCATCGCTCACCTCAGAAAAGAAATCGAAACACTCGGCGATCTAGTATCAATCAATCTAACGGTCCTTGCCAAGTAAGCCCAAAAGAGTTCCTGACAAACACTTGTATGCTTAGGCTCGTGGTGAACAAAACAAAGCAGCACTAGATATTGCAGAATTTCCACATACCGGTAGTATGGTACCGCTATTTTTGACCACCGCAAGCTAAGTAGGCGCCGTGTCACCGTGTCGCCGTGTCGCCATGTCGCCATATCATCATTACCTAGATTACCTAGGTAGGTACAAGTATTGCCCCCGACGGAACATCGCTCAGCCTCGTCCGCCTCCCGCACACTGGGTGGGGCATGGTTTGTGGATTGTGCAAGCCTAGCGTGATTCCCACGTGAAGCATGATTGGCTGCCAAGTTCGTAAAGATCCGATCAGGATATCCAGAAAGCGAGACCCAAGAAATTCTACGCGCATACATCATCGATTACCAGCTTTCCGAGACCAGTACAAAGCCGCGTCTTTTCGTCTATCGTACGACTATTTTGGAACTGGAACTGGAACTGGAACCTAAATCTAAGTCTTCCTCGGAAATTATTTAGTAAAAATACTATCCCGGTCCCTAGGTAGACGTGCTTCCCCAGCAGTTCAATCTCCCCCTTACGAATCCCTGCCACTTTTATTTCACCTCTAGAAGCGTCAGACTTGTCCTCTCGTCTTATCTTACACAACACGACAATTCATCGACAACAAACCCGCCCTCTTCTTCAGAGGACATATCAAATTCTCCAATTCCTCTCTCTACCGCGCCGGCCTCATTCATTCCTTTTATCACAATGTCGTCCCCAACATCGCCAGGCTCGGGCACCGGAAAGCGGAAGCGAACCGAAGCTGCACCAGCAGTACAACTACAAACGTCATCTCGAGATGCTTCTGCGGAAGACGGCGAGTCCACCGCGCCCGAATCCAGCTTGAAACACAAAAAGGGTAACTCTATCGACGCGTCCAACCCGCCTTCGAAGCGATTGCGCTCATCCACTGGCGATAAGATCCCCAATGGATCAGACCCGGGCGAGCCCTCTGATACAACCGAGGGCAGTACAGATATTGCGAACAGAATTGGGCGCAAGGGACGGAAAAGCACCTCGAAAGACGACGAGGAAAAACCGCAGACGATGGCACCACCGCCGGTTGGACAATTGACGGATCCCGTTGGATACAAGACAAACCCACCTCCTGCTGGCAGACCAGTCCGAGTTTATGCAGATGGCGTATTTGATCTATTCCATCTTGGGTATGAATTCTCTTGAGTTTAGCTTGCAATTTTGCTAATCATGCCTATTCAGACACATGCGCCAGCTCGAACAAGCCAAGAAGGCATTCCCAGATGTGTACCTCCTTGTTGGTGTGACGGGAGATGCGGAGACACACAAGCGAAAAGGACTCACTGTGTTGTCCGGACAAGAGCGCGCTGAAACCGTTCGGCATTGCAAGTGGGTTGACGAAGTTATTGATAATTGTCCGTGGATCGTCACGCCAGAATTTCTGGAACAAAATAAAATCGATTACGTTGCTCACGATGATCTTCCATACGGTGCTGATGAAGGCGACGATATCTACAAGCCCATTAAGGAAGCTGGAAAGTTTTTGGTAACACAGAGAACTGAGGGTGTTAGTACTACAGGAATAATCACGAAGTAAGTGACACAAGTTTTGGTGATCCTCCGGAAACTAACGGCCTGATAAGGATTGTACGTGATTATGAGAAGTACATTGCTCGTCAATTCAAGCGTGGAACTTCGCGTCAGGAGCTCAACGTGTCATGGCTGAAGAAGAACGAGCTCGATCTCAAGCGCCATGTTGCAGAAATGAGAGATGCGATTCGCTCAAACTGGACTACGACTGGCCAGGAACTAGGCAAGGAAATCAAGCAATTTTGGCAAGCTAGCCGACCTGGAAGTCCTGCAAGGATGGCCAGCTATGATGATTCCTCGAAAGGTGGCTCTCTTTCCAGCCCATCTGCTCTTTCGCATCTCAGGACTCGTCTTGAGATCCCAAGAGCCGATAGCCCTGGTCCAGGAAGCGACTTTGCGACAGGATACAGCTTGGGTTTGATTGGCGGTGTTAGATCATGGGTGAGCTGCCTCGCCGGGCTACGAATTTAATACTGATGCTAACCCAATTCTTAGATGACTAGAAGTCGCCAGACCAACCGTGATAGTATACACGGAAGTGATAGCAGTGAAGAGGATAGTGATGGAAGGTCTCCTACTCGAGGTAGAAAAGGAAAAGGTGAAGGTGATGCTGAAGAAGAGAGGCAGGTCGATGCCCAGATCAACGCTATGATGGGCGAGAACTCGAAGAGTTCTGGTGCCTAGATACGATATTATGTCTTGTATGAAAAAAATTGGCGGGTTTATAGACTTCGATTCCAGTATATACCTTTTTGTAGAGCCTCTGAGCTTGTAATATTGCCTGAATATTCGAGTAACGTACTTTTGGATTGATAAAATAGTTGATCTGAAATTGATCTGAAATGGATGAGATGATAATTAGTTCCAAATTCGAGGACTCTGCTTGAAACTTGGACGTCACGTGAATCGTCCATCCAATCACGTTTTTCGTTTACTGATGTCGATGTCAACGTCGACGACTCCAAATCCTCGAAGTCCGCGACAACACCCACTCCGCTCTCCCGCCTCCTTTCCTTTTCCTTCTTTCTTTGTCATCTCACAATTGACAACATGCTGTCTTCCACAAGAACAGCAGCTGCGCTGGCGCTGCGAGGTAAGCTCTCCCAAGCTCCCCTCCTCTCGCCACACTGTCTAACCATCAACTCGATCCAGCCAAGCCAGCTTCCTCCTTAATGCCCTACCGATCAATTGCTGCCATCTCATCTTCTGCTTCGAAGCCAGCGACCGCGGTATCACCCCACAATGTGCACGGTAACCCGGGGACGCCACCACCAATGAGCGTTACGGGCAAGGAGAGGCGCGAGGTGCCATTGCCAAGTCAGGAGGGGAAGAAGGGCGTTATGCAATACGCATTGTACGTTGTCTCCCATTGAGTGTAGTTGTATCTTCTTGGAAGCTGTCAAGAACGAAGGCGGGAATGTGTTGAGCTCCTACACTAGCTAACAACAGACCTTTAGGACAACCCTCGATCAAATCGCCAATTGGGCCCGTCAAGGCTCCCTTTGGCCCATGACTTTCGGCCTCGCCTGCTGTGCCGTCGAAATGATGCATCTTTCCACACCCCGCTACGACCAAGATCGACTTGGTATAATTTTCAGAGCCTCCCCCCGTCAATCTGATGTTATGATTGTGGCTGGGACTCTTACGAACAAGATGGCGCCTGCGCTGAGACAGGTTTATGATCAAATGCCGGAGCCCAGATGGGTTGTTTCGATGGGTAGCTGTGCAAATGGTGGCGGCTACTATCATTATAGTTATAGTGTGACGAGGGGTTGCGATCGTATCGTGCCGGTTGATGTCTATGTTCCTGGGTGCCCGCCAACTTCGGAGGCGCTGATGTATGGCATTTTTCAGTTACAAAAGAAGGTATGTTCCCCTTCCGAATAGGGTGCTTCTCAATCCCCTTGAAGTCCTTGAACTCAATACTAACGGAAATCCTGGCAGATGAGACACACAAAGATTACAAGAATGTACGTTCTACTTGCTTATACCCTATTTACTTCCGAAAGCATTCTTTGTGGCCTAGCTTGTTTCTGGAAGCCTTTCCGACGAGCTTCTTCGCCCCTACTTATTTCTGCCACGTATTATCCAATGCTGACTCCGAGTATAGGTGGTACCGAAAGTAGACTGCGAACGGCAAGAATGGGGTCGATGGGTTGGCTGAGGGATCTCCTTACTGTACAAAGTTTAAGACTGCACATAGTCAGGATGCATAGGCGTTCGTTGCTGCAGAATCTAAGAAATTTAGTGAAACCTCAGTCCAGCGTTCTTGCGTTGTGATTCACAGCTCATTCTCATTATCGTCAGTTCGCCCAAAGCTTTGCTGGATTGCTCTTACCCCCGGGAAACTTGATGAATTGTGTTCAACTGATCGCTTGAGAACTCGCTTACTATCTTCTATCCTCTTTACAATCTTACTTGCACTCCTGGAGCGACCTTTCATTTACTTTAAAGGCACAAACAACGCTGTACTTTTTATTGCTAGTATAGCACGCGGGTTTTCTGCAAGTGCATGGCGAGTTTTTCCACCGCGAGATCAGGACACTTTTATGTTTGCGCCTGTTTGAGCCGTTCCTACTGTTGGAAGGTCAAAATCGGGACATCAGGGTCCTCACCTCCACACGAAAGAGGGGCAAGGTTGGAAAGTCTCCTGCCTTGATGTGTTAGGGAGGGGCTATGACTACGTTGGAGGGAAAGAACAACCCAGCTCTACTCGAAACACCGTCATACTTCAAGTCGCTAGAATGCATAGGCGGATGTCTTATCATAAATGTCAGTCGGTTCATGTTGATAACTTTTGTCTCCTTCGTTCATAAGTTGGATCGTCGCCGTTTGAATACAAGCAAGGAGAATTGGATTACTGAAGAGAGCGGGTTGAAAAGCGCATCCCTTGAGGCTCAACATCTTGCACTAGGTTCATTTTGTCTTCCGTGTAAATCACGCTTTCTAGGTGCAAACAGCAACTGGAACTACTGATACGTTCAACCTTGATTGGGTAATTGGGTTCGTTCGATTCACAGCTGATACATGGGTCGATTCTTCTCAGAGGCAGCCTTGACCGCACGACAGAAATTTATTACCAATTCATCGCATCTCTTGTTCATTCATAGTAGACAAGCCATAGCTAAGTTTAGACCCCGTGATCAAGAATGTGGTGCTGTATTTAGGCCCGTATTTGATTTGAACTACCATGTCACTCATTGCAGCAATGGAGCTGGTCTCTCAACATCATGAATTCTTTTGATTCCTAACTCTCCCGTGGCGGTGAGTCGTTGTGATCCTGTCATTATGATACAAAGTCCGGTATTACCCAAACGAAACATGTACAGCGCCTCCCTTGACCCCGAGCCCGAAAGTGCATTATCTAACATTTTCGGAAGCAGCCACGAGAACTCAAGGCATTCTAGTATCACCCGATCGGTTCTCCAGGTATTTGGTAACACTTTGTATTCATTCATACTAGATAATTACTGGCGAATATCCACAAGTCCCGCCCAACAAGGCCAAGACATGACCAGATTCCCCTCATCTCCACCACTTCCTCCATACACAAAGTTCAAAAACGACCAAAATTGAGCGCCACATCGCTCAAAACGCTAAATCACAACCCGAAACCCCCGAAAATAAAATGACAGTGAAGCCAAACCGCCTATCCTCCATTCCTTGTCGTCCCACGGGTATCAATCTGCCCACCCATCCCTTCATCCAATCACTTCCTTTACAAGACGGCAGCAACCACACCAGCGAGACCCATGATGACCGACCCAGCGCCCACAGCTAAGTTCTCCGCACTGTTCGTCTTGCCGGTTGACGAAGATACGGCACCGGAGGAGGTCGCGCTGCCAGCCCTGACAGCCCCGCTAGATGTCGCACTTGAGTCCGCTCCCGTAGCAGTTGCAGAGGCAGAAGTCGCGGACACGGGTCGGGAGACTGCGGAAGTAGTCGTCTGGCCGTATACGGAGGCGTTTTGGCAGTTCAAGTTCTTGGTTGATTGTGCTGCGCTCTGGCCTGGGTCGTTGGGGCATTGCAAGTAGCATCTTTTGGGTGATAGTTAGTTTCTATATTTTGAAGATAAGAAGAAAGGGACTCACGTCAAAAGGTCTGTGGATTTGGCGCATAGGCAGGCATAGTCAGTTGATGGGCACGCGTCGTAGTACCCTTTTCCAGTGACAAGACATTGGTCAAGAACGTCCTGCGCAGCGCATGCTGTGCTTGTCCCAGTAGCAGGAGCGGAGAAAGTGGAGGAAGCTGCGGCGGCAACGGAGAGGAGGAGAGAAATTGGAAGTAGAGAGAATTGCATGATGAGTGAGTAGTGAGGGATGTATTTGTATATTTATGTGTAGTTCAACGAGTGAAATTGCAAAGATGTTATTGTTTTGAAGCAATGAGCATGCAAGTAACGAGCGGAAGGGTCAAAGAGGGAAAAAAGAGGGGACAGAAAAGTTCATGAAGGTTGGCACAGCAGCTCTTCAAGAAGAAGTGTCTGGGCAATTTCCCCAGAGCAGCCCCATGGCCCGAAGATCTGAGGACGGGCACACTAGAACACCCGAAATCTCCTGAGGACAATGCGCCTTGCAAGGACCCGCAGCGGCTTTTCAGCTTTTTATTAGATGCCCCTCTCCAGGATGGCCCGCGCTCCCGCAGTCACTTGGGCTGGCTTTGGAGCTTTGATTGGGTGGTGGAACAATTAATGACGGTCTCCCAGCTGGCCTCAATGTCTTCATCAACTTCTGTTGCCGGGTTACCATGTCCCTGTCCGGAGGGCACTGAAGGCCGACCAGACGGAATTCTGTCAACAAGAACATGGCATCTCACCTATCCTACGATACGAGAGGATCAGGCTTTCTTTTTCTTCTTCTGCCAAAGTTTCTTCGTTCATGCAAAGTCCCACTCGTGGCTGTGCTTTTGGAAATTTGATTTGGCGGCGTTAAATTTACGCGTTGAGCAGGAATCCCTGCAGTGAGGAGGTGTTCATTTCGCGTTTTGTAGCACTTAGCCCGATTGAGTGCGATTCGTGAATATGCTTACTGACCCTGACCACCAGCTAACTTGGTGACTTGCATTTCTACCCTGTCCTGACTCCTGACTCCTAAGCACACGCCAGACTGGAGATCTCGAACAAATCCCCGAAATAGCAACTCTAGATAAGGTTAGTACCACTTTGCTCGTCCTCAAGAATATTTTCGGAAAGTTGTTTGCTCATCGTGCGACTTCAATTACCAAGTGAAGCATATTAAGACACGAAAACACCAAATTCTTTTTGGCGTATGCTAAGTACACTTGAGAGTTTTAGTTCTTGGAACGAAATAGCTATGCATACAGAGAGAGCAAAGCCATGTCCCGAAAACCGTCTCAAACCTTCCCAAAATCTGTATTGAAAAAACACCGTGGTTCAAAAAGAAATGTGACCCATAAAACAATTATTCCTGCCCAAACCCCATTGTCTCTTCTACTGCCATTGTCAATTTCGTCTGCAGTTGCTCCAGATTCTTATATGGTGGTAGATCAAGTCGGTTGAAACTAAATAAGGTGAGTATTAAATCTCAAGTGCATATTTTCAAGACTCACCAGGTGTGGGATTTAGGCAAGTTGCCAATCTCTCCTTGCTTTTCAATGGTAAATCGCCTTGGGCCATCACTGCCCTGAAGATCCTTAAAGCCGTTGACGGGGATACGAGAGGTTCCAGTAGCAAATTGAAGGAGACGAGACTTCTGTTCTCCATCCCAACTCCTAATTGTTTGCCAAAAGAATTTAATGACCTCATCCGACTCAGTGTAGCCTCTGTAGTCGGTGTGCTTTTTCCAGTCCTCGACATCAATCTCCGCAATACCACCAATCAACAATTCGAGTTCCCTTTCGTCGAAGACATTGACCAGCTCAGCCGGAATCAATTCGTGGAATCCTGTAATGAAAGCCTGGAACTGTTCGTCGATACGCTTTTGGATTCTCCACTTCACCATGAGATCAACATATTCCTTCTTGTTGACGTCGGTAACATCGATGTCTCTTCCGCCAGGCTTGAGATCTTCGACATTCACGACTCCAAAACGCTCATCTTCTGTGGAGAAAGTCTGCTCCAAAACGCCCTCAATAGGGTTATCCAGCATCCATTGAAGACTTCGGTGGAAGTCTGCGTCTACACCCTCCATGTCTGACAGTGCTACCGCCTTGTTAAGCATCATCTTGTACAGTGCGCCAATGAAAAATGCATCCAAGAACCGACGGTGGAAAATAGCCAGGCCGACCACACGGCCAATAAATTTGAAGTAGTTGAGATGCTCGGGATTGATACCCGAGTGAGGATTGATTTGAAGGGTGTAGTTGTCGTGCGCGGAATATTCGAATAAACAGTAGAAGGGGTTGAACATTTCGTGGGACAAGAGGAAGAAAAATTCTCTAGAGAGACCGCCATAATCGAGACCATCTTCGCCATCGAACTTGATCATCAAACGTTTCTTCAAATCTGTAGCAGATTGACGCATGATCTCGGCGTAAGAGTCCTCGAAAATATGAGATCTTCTGACCTTGACGTGACATTGGCCAGAAAGAATACGGAGGGCCGGTTGCGATCTGAAATAGATAAGCTTTCGTCGGAAATCGCGCTTGTACTGTGGAACATTTTGATCCAACGATGAGGGAAGTCGGGGGTCGTCCCAGGTAGTTGTCTTCGTATTGTGGTCCACAAAGTATACTCTTGCCGTGTTTGTAAGTCTCATTTCCCATCCACTGGGCAGTGGCCCAAGCTGCGAGACTGGCTGCTGCTGGATAGTGTTGTTTGCATTCTGGGTACCATACATACGGATGTACTGCTGGCGTCTCGGGTCAACCCAAGTAGTGGTACGAGTATTATGGTCAACGAAATATGGCCGACCTTCCGGTGTGTGTCTTTGCTCCCACAAGGGCGGTAATTCTCCGCTTCCGGCAGTCGTGGCTCCAGTAGCCATCATTGTGGCAGCGTTTGCCGCATTTCCAGCAGCTTGCTGTTGCTGCTGTTGTAAGTTAGGCGAATTAGTACCGGTTCGGTCTTCAGGAAGGGTTCTGTTCTGATGTCGTTGACGTTCCACCTGCGTATTTGCATCTCGCTCATTTCGCTGCGTCTCTGCAGTACCAGACGCAGAGGGTCGAGTCCAGCTGGTTGATCTGGTATTGTGATCCACATAATATGTTCTCCCCAGGTTATCTTCTCTTCTTTCCCATCCAGCCGGTAATCTTCCTTGTGCGTCTTCGAAAGAGCTAAATGTCCCATTCTGTCGGGGGGCAGGGTTTCCATTCGCTTGTGCAGCAACAGCACTCGAATGACCACCGCTGCCGGCGGCGGGAGCATGTCCTGGGGTTGGTCCTGTTGACATTGCACCGTTTGCCATCATTACCCCAGATGGTTGGGGTGTGTGGGACGGTGATGATGCTCCTGGAAAGCCAGAGTGTGTTGATCCTTGAGGTGTAGCCATGGAAGGCCGGCTGCCGTTGGAATGGTTCGTAGGTGCTAGATTGCCCCGAGGTTGTGCTTCTAGATTTGTAGATAGGTTTATGATGAGTTTCCCGTGAACCACCAAATTATCGGTCGATTTTTTGAGATCTCTAGTAAGCATTTCTATGAATTGTTAGGGACAAGCGACGCCTGGATCAGAATCAAAAAGCAAATATCACTCACGATCTCCCGGAGTGGAAAAATCAATTGCATCACCGACTCGGATATTGATGACACCTAAAAAGCCTTGATCCTTCTTTTTGAACTTCTTCTGATCAAATATCTGAACGGCAAGTATGCTATCCTCCGTGGCGCGCCTATGTACGTATCAGTGTTGGTTCTTGCCTCTTGAAAGCGCCATGCTCACAAATCAAAGCTCTCGTTCCAGTATGGGTTGAGGGTTCTCTTGATGACGCTCGTCGTCTTGGTCTGCTCGCCGTTGAGGGTCGCCACAGCGAATGGATCGGGGAATCCTATAGAATACTATCAACATTTGCCTTGGATAGATGATGAGGGGTTGGCCTACGGAAGACATCGCGCTTATAGAGCCCATCAGCAGCAATAACTATGATAAATTAGCATTCGATGCTCGATGAGCGCCGTTATGGATTAACATACTCGTGCATCGCAAATTGGGCTGCCTGGACGATGTCAGTTGTGTTTCTGTATGACGTTTGAGAAGACTCACGATGGCAGCCCAGATTCCATCCTACTACTGCTGGCCATCTTGGAGGAGCGCCAAATCTGGCGGGTACGTTCGAATGAACGTGAGAAATGAAGGGTTCGTAAACGTATCTGCGAGTTGAATGAAGGTCGTCAAGCTTCCTAGGGTGTTGATGGGGCGTTCCGTTCGAGAGTAGTGGTCGTCAGAACCGCAGGGCCTCGGGGCTGTGCAGAAGAGAAGGTCCCGTCCAACCGCAAATGTCTGACTTGGCCTGGGTGATGGTGCAGTCTGTACCCTCAAGACATCGGAGCACAGTGTAAAAGTATCGAAATACCCAGACGCATCAAGGGGAATGGATTGCTGTTAAGTTGTACCGCTCCCGCCGCCGCCGAACGCAGGACCAGACCAAGACCAAGACCGTGCAAAGTTCCCCGCTAGAATTGCCTCACACCCAAGGCCAAACGCTTCAGGTAAAAATAGACCTTTAAAACAGGCTCGCAACAGCGTTCTGGAATCTTATCTCACATCGCGTCAATCGCGCCTCATGAGCACACGAATGAGCATCTATTTCCAGCAGTCAAATAGGTTTTACGAGCAAAGACAGGTTGCAAAGCTGCATTAAAAGTATCACGTGCTCCATTCATAATAACGCCAATCCCATATCGCGATTCCCTCGTGGATTGGCCACCATTTTTTGTGAAATACAACGCAAATCTCGTGAAGGCCCATCTATCGTACGCTTTCCAATCGGTCTTCCGTATCCCCTTCTTCATCTCCAACCTAGTATGGAGTAAATCCCCGTCCACGGCCTCTGTAACCACCACGATATCCTCCCCTAGGCGGGAAACCTCGACCACTAAAACCTCCTCGACCTCTGCCTCTGCCACGGCCGCGGCCACCACCAGCCATCCCTGGAAGATTTGTACGCTTGGGAACGACCTGAATTACCGATATGGTTAGCCTAGAAAAGCAAAAGCTGGTGGCGAGAATAGCAACCTTCAAGTTACGCCCATGAAGAACACTCTCGTTCATAGTAAGAGCTTGAGCAACAAGGCTTGGCTCCGTGAATTCCACGTACGCATACCTGCATATAGCCTAGATTAGCATCCATCTCTTGCCAGGTAGCGTTGATCATAAAGATTCTTTTCAAAATAGCTTCATAGGACCGGATCATGCAACGAACCCCTTCGGATGGCCGGTGAATTTATCCAAGAGGATAGTGACGCGATTGATGCTGCCACAGGGCTGGAAGTGGGCTTGAATCTCCTCCGGCGATACCTCGTAGTCGACATTGCCAACGAAGATGCTCCTCGAGTCGATGTCTTCCTTGTCCTCCCGCAGATCGTTGCTCTGCTGTTCAAGCGTCGACTGCATTTCCCTCAGCTTTGCAGCCTCCTCTTCCATTTCTGCTACCCTGCGCTTCATTGCAGATATTTCTTCCTGCGCGGTGTCAGCAATGCCTAATGGCTTCGAGACTATCCATTACATACCTCATCGTTTCCCTCCTCTTCACCAGCAATCATCTCATCCTCAATCTTGACCTCAGTATCCGCCATATTGTCGTCTAATAAATGCTTGTTGTGATGGAGGTTGCGCGACGAAAGCGGGAAGCTTGGTCGTTGTGGAAGAGAAGTCTGCAAGGAGGACAGATTAGCAAATTATCAGATAATGCGCCAGGGCGGTCAGTAGCTTTATATTCGCTAGGACTCTTCGTTATGCCAATTCAGACAAAAGTGAATCCCAATGTAAATAGAAGGCTGAATTGGAAAACTAGGGCGTCCGCCATTCATTAAACCAGTGGAATATCGACTTGTTGACTCAAATCAACCAGTAGAAATGTAGATATAAATGCAGATGTATGAAAGAATGCTTACCTTGTTCTCGTAGGCGATGAGGGACAGTGAATACTATAAAAGTGGTGTTGATGAAAGAAATAAGTTTTGGCGAACGCAAGGCTGCTTCAAATTCCATCGGCAAACTTCGTCATCTCCATGCGGAGGGATGTTTGCCAAGCCCCGAGGACGATGAAGGGTCGAGGTTAGGTGAGACTACACTTATCAAAACGAAGCACTGTTACAACTGCTCGAAATTTGCTAAGGTCTTAACCATTGTTCAGACCGCCATTCCCAAGGTTTCCAAGACTCGCGTCTGCTTATACCCACGCCAAAAGCAATGGGACCACCAGGACCACATCCTCAAATGTCGAGGATGGCTTGCTTGCGATAAGCAGAGCGCCACGACTACCCCCAAAGATAAATAACGGCTTCACTGCGCAACCAACCTTTGATATCTCTCCATTAGCACAGCTTGTCTAGCTGAAACAAGGCTTACTCTACAGTTACTCAATATCCAGTGTAGTGTCCCCTCTATCAAAGATCCAACTGCTCAAACTTGAACTTCACCTCTACCCCGCCTCACAATGCCCTCTGAAGCCAGCTCCTCATCCTCTTCCCAACCCCTTCTCTCTTCCCCCCAGCACGACGATGAGCCTACCGACTCCCCTCCTTCCTTCATCTCCCATGCCTCCTCCAACAACGAAAGTCACTCCCATCTTAGCCGCTGGTCCAAAATCCACAACGTCTGCCGCGGCCGCGTCAAAGGATTCCTCTCCTCGCGCGCCCAACACTACACTGTCCTTGGGCTGGTCTCTTTCGATCTCCTCGGCATCTTCGCAGACATCATCATAAACCTATATCAATGTGACGAAGGGGATACGGATCCGAAATGGAACGATGTTCGAGAGGGGCTAGGGATTGCGGGGCTGGTGTTCAGTTGCTTGTTTTTGGTGGAGTTGATTGCTAGTATTTGGGCTTTTGGATGGAGGTTTGTGTTCCTTTTTCATCCCTGTTATGGCATTTCTGGTTGAGGAAGCTAAGATCCAAAAAGGTATTTTAACTCTTGGTTTCATTGTTTTGATGCGCTGGTAATCATAGCTGGATTCATCGTTGATGTCCTGCTGCATGGAATTCTCGAGGAAATTGCTTCACTGGTTGTGGTGCTTCGGCTTTGGCGCTTCTTCAAGATCATTGAGGAGTTTAGTGTTGGGGCTGAAGAGCAGATGGATGCGTTGGAGCTGAGGATAGAGCAGCTTGAATCGGAGAATTTGGAATTGAAGAGAGAGGTCAAGAGGCAAAAGGGTACGCTCGATGGGGAAGAAGATCCTGGATTTCGAGGTGGGAGTGCTAAATGGAAATAATGAGTAATGGAGGACCGGTGTGGAGGGCGGCCCATTGCATTTATTTCGCGCCAGTCCAAGCTATTCCACGTCTTCAATATCTCAGCATTTGCAGTAATCTCCCGAGCTTGGACGCCTAATTCTATTAACGATACAGTATGACAACGGTTTTGAATCTTGATTATCATATCGCTATATGCATGCATCGTTTATTTAAAGGACTATTTGGAGCTCGAGAACGGGGAAAGAGATATTACATCACAACCAATGTTTATTGTGCGACGCTAATGCTTCGAGTTGAATGTATATTTTTATTCTATGTTACAGCATAGCTGCCATGCAATTCTAAATCAAGGTAGAACTCTTTGCAAAATAGCGGCGCGAATAAAGAAGTAGCTCTGTGCTCCAAGAGAATTCCTGAGCTATCTAGATCATCTCTTCCGTCTCTCCTTTCCAGTGTCCTTCATAGGACTAACAAAAGTAACGTGTTTAACATGCTTTTCCTCTTTTCTTAACCGAACGGAATCCTTCTTGATTCTCGGAACCTTGTCGAGTCCATCGTCCTCGATATCAATCTCCGCAACATCGCTATCGTCGGCGTTCTCGTCTTCAGAACTAACACTCTCGGCATCATCATCGCCGTCATCATCACTAACAAGACTAGGCGGGGGCTGGTTGTTGCTGGCGACTGTGTTGGGACTAAGGTCACTGATCGAAGGACTCGACATTTCCAAGTCTAGTCCGTCTCGATGTAGGCGATGATCGACTTCAGTCGAGGGTGGTATTGGGATTGTCGTGGTAGAAGTATCGATGGCCGGAGTAGCGTAGGACATTCTAGGTGAAATGCCACTAAACCGTCCATTCTTGACATCAACACCTTTACTGCTACCAGGACGACCGAGTTGCGCAGGGGACATAGCAGCTCGGGCTGGCACACGCATAGTAGGAGCAGAATCTCTATCTCTTTCCAGACCGAAAAACGATTTACGGTTGACAGGAGTCTCAACGCCATCCGAGTCTTCATCAAGCGATGAGAATTCTTCAAAATCGACAGACTTTTTGGCATCGGAAACGATATCCGTCAGGTTTCCAGCAAATCCTTTCTTGCGAAGAAGATCGGAAAGATTCGGTGTCTCCGATGATGGAACAAAAGATTTGCTTGGTGATGTCGATTTCTGAATGGAACTGGAATTCGAAGTTGCTGATTTGGCGGCTGTTGGAATGGCGGTTACACCAGGAAGTTTCCCTTGCTTGAACAATGACATGGAGGACTCAATACGAGATAAGAGATCGACATAGGCACCCCTGTCTGATGGCGCAGTCCGAATAAGAGGATGTACGAGACTATTGCTGGCAGACGTTGGAGTTTTTCCCTCGCCCAAAATGCCACCTAGTTCATCAAGTTCAACCGGTTGGCCACTTGCAATAGCCGCCTCTTCATGGCTCTTGAAGTCCCGATGATGAGCGATACGGCAATGGTTGATGAACCCTTGGGTGCTAGAGAAGTCTTCTCGTTTACAATCGATACAGACGAGCTTGACCATTTGACCATCTGCATGCCGCTTGAGGATAGAAGGGCCCGCCTTCCCTTTCGGTTGAGGGTAGCCACTTGACAGAGCTTGTAACTTTTGACCTCCACCTATAGAATTCCTTTGGGACCTAGACTTGCTGATAGGCGTACTACTCTCTACCGCATAGCTATGCCTTGTCATGCGGCCTTCCAACTTGCTAGCACGTGATTCGTCAACTGCTCCGTTGATATCAACCGACGTGCCGTCGAAGCTTGGATCTGGAATCAACCACTTGGCGTAGTGTCTCGTATATGGACCGTCAGTGACACCATAAGCAGGCGCCCATTGAGGAGCTCCGCCATTTTGGCTGAGTGTAGGTCCTGACCCGTTGACAACATTCAACCTTGATTCTGCAGCGTCTTGAGAGGATTGATAAGGAATCAAATGACAGCGACGGAGTTGCTCCAAGGCAACTTGGCATCTGGCTAGCTCTTGGTTGATCAAGCGGAGCTCTTTGTGCTTGAGCATGATCTCGAGGCCAAACTCAGACTCGATGATGTCTCTAACTCGACCTTGAGCAACAGCATGCGCTTTTTCCCTTTCAGCTTGCTCCTCGGTCACACTTTGCTTTTCAGGAGCCTGGAAGTCCAAAGAGTCTGGTTTCTTTCGCTTTGCATCATGTATGGGTCTATCCATCGATTCCGGCGCATCTTCACTGTTGTCCCGTTTTCGTTTCGACAGCCCTCCTCCAGGAAATATCTCTACCACAGGTCTAGTGGCTGACGCCATCTTGAGATCTGTCACTCCATTTACCACTTTTTCGCCCCTGGATTCCGAGATCCAAGCAGGGAGTCGGAACATTCGCATACAGGACGTCGAAAGCTACTCAGCAGAGTGGCGCGACCTGGCGCAGTTAATGTTGTCGAAGAGTATGCGCCGGTGTTGTAAGCCCTAGGTTGGTATCGCGGTCATAAGTATCCTGACGTTGTTGTTGATCGTCGGGATTCGCTTTGCGGCGCGCTGACGCAATGCACCGGTGGACCCCCTTTTAAACTTGTCGCAAACAATCGGATGCGCACTCGCAAGCTTTATATAAAATGAACGGTGATTAAAAGATATAACAGCACAAACGCGCGCGCGGAAGGAATGGACAGAATCGAAGTTGCCGTTGTGGCGCGAGTTTGAGAACGATGTCGAGATTTGGGGTTTGAGGCCGCCTTCCGGGTACGCTGGTTCAAGCGATGGAAATGGCGCAAAAGTCGTGATGACGAGAAAGGGGGCGAAAGGGATGGCGCAAAGAGAAGAAATAACGATGAAGAAGGGGGCGGTATTACAAGAAGAGTCGTGAGACGACGTAAGATGGTATTAAAAGGGAGAAAAGGGTCGTTGGTACAGAGTTGTTGTAGAAACAATAGTGGTCGAAGTTGTCGTGAAATGAGGAAGTTCCAGTTGTTGTACGGGCGAAGTGCAGCGAAATGCCCCCGAATGGAACCTAGGGAAGGCCCCATTCCTCTAAATTTGTCTACTGCCTGTGCCTGATCCTTGCTGCGCCAATGTACGCCCACGCCACCAAAATCACCATCTACTTCGTAGTGCATCCACTACTGAGACAGCATGATGATTGGCTGCGCGGAGAAAACATGTCCTGGTCCTAGTCCTGGTCTGTATTTACTTGGCGTCGCTGGTGCATAAGGTTACGATGCCTGTGCCTGCCTGGACGCTTCTCACATGTGGGTGGGTGTGGGTCTGGGTCTGGGCGTGGGCGTGGGCGCGGGCGCGGGTGTGTAGGTGTAGGTGGGTGAGCGACTTCTTCCTGCCCGCCGTGAGTAGTGATGATAGCATCATGGAGGACGAGTAGTCTATGCGACCTCTATCTTTTGACTTTATTCCCTTCCTCTTCGAGAAATCTTCGAGAAATCTTCGAGCCAAGTTCTGCTCTGCTGACTCGTAACCGTGCACTTTAAGGTGCTGACGGCTACGCATAACAATGTTCCTCCAGTGAGAGTTCAGATTCTCGGGAGCGCCTCCAATCGGACCCGGTTGAATATCACTAGAGAGAGAGTCGAGATATCACGATATCTCTCGTCAAGTACGGGCGTTGCAAACGAGGCCGCGCGGTTGAAAGACGCCCAGCTCAGCCCACGGAAACTCTACGACTGGGAGGGGTGAGATTTTGTTCTTAGTCACAACCAAGTTTCTCCTCGTGTCTTGCTTTCTGTTGGCTCTTTCTCCTGCCCTGTCCACAGAACGCGGCTCCAGTCAACGGTCGGGATCTGAGACGATCCTTGGCATCACAGCATCACCCTGGCTGGCCTTGACGTGCGGCAAGCAAGCAGGCTGGGTGGTGCCAGAAGCCGTGAGGCATTATTCGAATCTCATGCTCACCTTGCATATTGCCGAAGACGTTCTATATGGCCCTTAGATGTGGTACTCAAAGTAAAAAAGCTGGATGCATTTCATATCGAGGAGCGTATCATGCTCGTTTCTTTTGTTTGTGACGTCTGATCCCGAGGCTGTAGATATGAAACCATTAACCAGCGAGACGCAGTGCCACGCCATAAAACCCCACACACGCATAGATAATGAGAGGAATATGTAACGGAATTGCCCAAGAAATTTGGTGCCATACCACGTGTATGAAGAATATATTCGGGGACATGTACGTTTCAATCTTCTGCTAAGCCCATGATCTGCAGCCTCGTCTGTTTGATGTGGTACGGCGCTTGTAAAAACGAAAGGGCAATCCAAGAAGGGCAGAAGAAAATTGGGATTCGCGCTGCTGTTGCGGATATCTATCGATTATGATCTCTTAAAATGTAATTCTTTAGCTATAGCTGCCGCGGAATATGCACTAAGAAGACGATGCAAATATTCTATTCTGGGTTAGCCATGGGGTTTTGTATGGCAGCCTCGGCTAGGCGAAACTGTGGTTAGAGTCTTAAAGTTTGGCAGATTATGAATTCAATGTTCAATTGTAGTGCTTGCAGTAAAAACATGAAGTTTGATTAGAAATCATCCAACTTCTCTTTATTGTTCACTATCTGCTTGAATTTCCACCACCAGAAGTCTGAAGTCTCGCTTAACATTGAAATATCCGAGTCCCATCTTCAAGTCTTGAACCTCATCTTTACAACTCGATAGGAGATCTCTAAGAATATAAAACAAACGCTTTCGCCAGCTCGCTCTCTGACTTTTCGATCTGATCCTTTAAAAAGCAACACCTAGCACTCGTTCAACCAAAAAATTCAAACCTCAAGATGACGCGCACCAAAAACAGAGCCCGGAATAGCCCAGAAGCTCAAGGTCTCCGCGAGGCAGCGAAGGAGGCGAGGAAGAAGCAAAAGGAAGCTAGAAAAGCCAAGCTAAACAAGCTATTTCAAGAAGCCAACGATTCTCCCCAACCTCAAGCGCCTCCAAACCAGATTGCTACCCAAATCACGGGATCAGAAGAAATGTCCACCGATCTCCCAACCCATGCAGCATCAACACTCAGTCCAAGCTCAGCAATCCAGCCTTTCGGAGATCTAGCAAATACACATAACGTCTTGTTCGTCTCTATGATCTCCTCTACCAGCATCGAGAAAAAGGTCACCGCAGCACTTACGCATCTCTCCACCTTTCCCACCACCCCACCAGCAGTAGTAATGCTTCACTCCAAGGCAAAGGTTGCATCTAAGTTAATCACTGTGGTTGAAATTGCAAAGAGAGAGATTGCTGCTAGTGGTGGGAAGTGGTTTCAGTATAATGTGGTTGGGACGGTCATGGAGGAGAAGAAAGAGAAAAAGGCTTCTGGGCAGAGCAAGGATGATGTAGAGGGAGAGAAGGAGGGAAGTGATGAAGAAGAGGGCTTCGAGACTATGAAAACGCCATTTGAGAGGGCTATTGAGGGAAAGGCTAAAGTCAGGGCTGTGTCTACTATGACTACGTATTTGTCGAGACTTAGGATTGAGGGGCTCAGGAAGACTTATGGGTGAGCTTTTATTGATGCTCTCCTCTTTTCTAGATCACTGAACTGATATCTTCTGCAGAGAACAGACGAATGGGGTTAGCGCTTCCAATTGATGGGCAAGTTGCTGGTTCGCATCAGATTTTATCCGATGCACAAAAGAGGGGAGGCGATTGCTAATTTTTTCATGTATGTGGACGGTGGACCCAGCCTCGGAAGGAGGACAATAAAATTCAGGCGCAGGCGTTCGGAGGGATGCCCTTTTTAAAATACCCACATGTACAAATAGAGAAGAACAAAACACTGCAACAGGGACCAATCCTAGTAAATGGTTTCATCAAACAGGGACTTCTTAGATCAAGTGGGTTTCTGTAAAGGTTCTGGTAAGGTTACTTGGAGCTCGAGTCCTGCTATGGTACTTCATCCTGAATAGGTCAGCATCACAAGGCATTTCCTCGCATTATTTATAATCTTTCACTGGATGAAGACCCTTTGAGTACAAGGTCAAGACTGCAAGCTACGAACTCCATTCGATCATTAAGCTATAATATATAAGTCGCACCCATTATTACAGTGATCACTACCAGACGCCATGGTTGCTTTTCAACCTCCACCATTGCTATGCATGAGCAGCCTAATCCATAATTGTGTACGCCCTCTGGGTCCCCACCATGAACTATCCCAGCGATATCTGTTCTTTCATATGTACTGTACATTCAGCCACGTCCATCCCGAAGCAAGTCAATGCTTCTTTCCACCCTTGGACTCGTAAGTGAACCGTAGGACAAAGTTGACGATCATGGCGATCAGGATGACAAGAGTAAGGAGGGTAGGACCGAGCTTATCGTCAAAACCAGCCTGGCCCCTCAGCCTAATCGACTTCGCTCTCCAGTGAAATGTACCCAAGGCATAGATCATCGTGAGCATCGCAGCGAGGGTGAAGAGGAAGGCCGAGATGAAGGCAGGCCTGTCGCCGAAGTTCAGCATGCCAATGGCAAGAGCTCCGATGACAACACCCAAGCTCAGCCATGATAGGAAGGTTCTCTCGTTCGCGAAGAAGACTTTGGGCTCGACACGGGTTGGAAGGGCGATTCGCTTGCCTGGAGGAAATGCAATGTTAGCAAGACCGTCAATTGAAATTTTTGGCTGCTGGGTGACAATTGGGTGCTGCCAGTGACTTACCAGGCGTCGACTGAAGCAGAGGCTGGCTCGACATATCTGGAGACGAATGAGAGCTCCAATTTGTGCAGCGGTTGTGGGACACCCGAGGCTGCGACTGCGACTGCGACTGGTTGCTTGATTGGTTGGTCGTATCTGAGAAGTGCTAGAATCACAGGGATTGAGGGATTGAGGGATTGAGGGATTGAGGGCCAGAGGTTGCAGCTTGTACACAGATGATAAGTGATGAGGATTGAAAGTTTCGGATTTTGTGTGAGGTCAGAGGAAAAAAGGAGGGGGAGCTCTAGTCTAGCAGAGAGAGGCTGCGGCTGCGAAGCTCATGCTCTTCTCGAGCAAACCGCCCCGCCCCACTACCAGCAACAAAACGTGCCTCTTTAGCGTCTCATGACTGGCTGCAGTGCAACCAGTGCAAACCAGTGCAAACCAGTGCATCATTGCTGTGGGTAAGAAGAAGTAAATTTTCAGTAAAAGCAACAACAAAGTTTCGTGTAATTAAAGCGCACTAGTATAATAAAATTGATATAATGTGATTCTGATTGTCTGCTTTCCAAGACATACGATGCGGATTCCAGCACCACCCGGAACCACCCACCCCTCTCTTCATCTTTTGGCCTTAGGCTACAAGGCTCTGGAGACCGAGGCTAACCCCTACAAGGCTAGAAGTGTTTCCCCAGAATCTGCACGTGAGGCTCAGGCAAGGGGGCGACCAGCGCGATTTTAATGTTTCGCAACCACAGTAGGACAAAACTCTCTTTAAATATTGCCATTACCATTCTGTTGCTGTGACTTTTTGAAGCCATTGACAATCCACGCGAGCCATGGACGCTTCATCTGCTGCTCCTGTGAGGAAACTCTTGTTCTTGTATTTACCAAATTTAGCTGATCGGAAATAGCCCATCTCCTTCACCAGACTGAAGCAGATAGCAAACGATGTGAGCTTTCGGCAGGCTGCTTCTAGCTGTACAGGACTCTGTTAATCATTGACCAGGCTTGTCAAAGTGCTCTAGGAAGTGCCGATTATTATGAGCACTCTAAGACCGAAGCATGGAATACCACCATTATCGTTTGTTTGCCCCTCATCTGTCAACAACAATTCGATCCCTCTGACACATGCTCCCCCCACAGAACTCGATCCTTCGCTCCCTGATCTCTGAATCATCTCCCGCTGGTGGCTCTCCGTCATTCAAGTACGCTGTAAACAGTACAATCATTCAGCACCTCGTTCCCACGTCGACCCTAAACAAAGCAAAAGCCGCCCAAGATTCGGCGGTCAAGACAGAGGATAATGATGCGAAGATCTCAACGAGTGATGTAAAAACAGAGGCAACAGGAACTGATGGGAAGCCACATGTTGGAAGACGAGGAATGCATAGCGCAACTGGAGCATACTGGAACGGCAAGACGGACGGGATGTGGAGCTTCAAGTACGAAGGAGGGGACAACAAAGGCCTTGATGTGGTCATCAGCGTCATTTGGATCTCGATATGATCTCGGGGCTACGAAATGCGTTCAACGATATAATGGGCATCAGGGTTGCAATCCGCATAGGGCGAGGGCGTATGGTATTTCCCCATCTAATACTTCAAGTGCAAACTCTGGCAATTCATCTTTGTACATCAGCGATCATTGTGATGTCCGCAAGTCTCACGGAGTCATCTGGACCTTGGTTTTTTGAACAGTTCGCATTGTGTTGACGCGCGCTATTTCGTTCCCTGTTACTATTCAATCAATCTTCTTGCCAACTGCATGCAACAAGCAGCGTAGGAGCCAGGATTCTTCTGACGAAAGTCGTTTTCACAAGCAGCGATCTCCGAGTGTTTTCCTGCTTTGTTAAATTCTCGTCGCACAGTATCTCGAGTGAGACTTTCAGCAAACCGTAGAACCATGGGTTCTCACTTTCTGCAACTTGTTCCACAACTAATAGTTGGAATTGACCGCGATCCTCCTCCCAAGTGCTCGGCATCTTCCCTCCACATTGAGTGGTAAGTCTAATGGCTGTTGCGTTATGTAACTTTTGGTCGATTAGACGTTGACATTGCGTTGCGAACTTCCCCCTCGATGTTACTTTATGTATTTTGTGCTTGTTGCGACAAGAAAACTACCCAAAGGTACATCAATTGCGGGTGGCAAGAATTGTCTTAGTATCCAGACCTGACTCGGTTGAAGGCGTCAAACAGCCAGAGTTCCTACTGGGGATATTTCGGATTTAAAGCTGATGGGTCACCGCCTTTTTCATCGTGAGGATAAGGTGGATAAGGTGGGTCGCCCACGACAATCTAAAGTGCGGCCACTAAAATTCCGTAAACTCACGATCTGTCAAAACACCCAGGAGCACAAAATTCACGATATCTGAAAGAACCTGCTTGATTGCTGTGCCCTGGACACAACACTGCTTGGATTGCTACAGTGACACTACATGAACAATTATTACGCGCAATTGAGTCGTCAGGACCGCTAGTCAGTAAGTGTTCAGCCATCGCGTCGCATATGAGGACCCTGAGGCTTATTCTAGCCCGCAGATTTCAGCCCTAGGATCAAGCCTTCAACACAACATAATTTCTATCTTCGACCCTTACCTCCGATCACTTTTTCGGGCTCCTGGGATAACATCGAGAATTCACAATTGGCCATCCGGCCGCCACTACTGCCACCTAAAATGGCTCTCTCTGTCACGGGTTTTGATGCTATCAGCTCATTAAGTTCTCCGGCCGATTCAGACAACGATAATGATACGCTTGCCAGTACTGACACTGAGTTGAGTCCATCTCCAGAGGAAGACGAGTGGGTGCTCAAACAAAGTCCGGAGCTCGCCAAACGTCTAAGTCTACTTCCGCAACACAAAGTTGGCGCCTCGCTCCAAAATCTCCCAACCGAGCTCCAACTACAAATCTTCGCAGAACTTGACAACATCGACGCTTGCTGTCTCGGCCTGTCCTCGACTAAATTTTATGGAATATTCAGAGCCATTCACGGTACCAAAATGCGTCTCAACGAACGCCGATCTGGTCCCAATCGACTTGAACGCGCCTGGGAAAGAATAGGAGGGAACACTTGCAGACATTGTGGCATTTACAGGTGCGAGCTTCATGCGCACATCAAGTCATGGATGCCAAAGGAGCTCGAATATTGCAACATGAAGCAGAACTTCGGATTGCCTGCCGACACTGATGCTAAGCCATCTTGCTTCCGCGGGAAACCGAGCAAGCCTCACCGTTGCGGTCGCCATCCTTTGAGAACTACTTCGGTGCACCAGGATGATAAGTCGATGTCCATCATTTGTTAAGTGCGGGGTTTATAGACGCATTGATTCAATTTATCCGAGCGACGCATTTAGCATGCATATAGAGCATTGAAAACCCCGGGTCTGATGAGTATTTGAAGGAAGCACCAAATCATATAGGCGCGTATTATTCGATACATAGAACTGTGCCTACAAGGACTTCGATTTCAATTGGAGCTGGGGAGTTAGTTAGACATGATGGCTGCCATATTTTCTGGGGGTGGCTTTAACGAAGACATGATTTTAGAAGGCAGGCGTTTTTAAGACCGGAACAATAGATCATTTGGACTTTGGTTGGGGGATGATATTGTTGAGAGTGTTTACACTACATAAGGTAGGAAACTTTTCTAAACTTCGAGTTCAGAGTACAATTTGAACATTGAGGCACCAATCTAGAACATTTCTTCCGATATTCTTATCTTCCTACACACCCAAGGCAACAAGTAGTGGCATGCATTCTGCACAAGACTTAGAGCCCGTTATTTGAATGCCACACAACTTCATTGCCGGCGTCAGTTCTATCTCAGATACGCAATCTTTTGAAAACATCTTCCCATCGCTCGTAGTTCAGGCGAGTAGCATACCACTCCTCATAGCACGAGGCCGCGTCTAGAGCTTTCTGTTTCTCCTCTTCATTCTTCCAATTCCTTTTCAGGCCTATTCTTTCCTCGTCGCAAATCTGTGGTTTCTCAAACATCTCCTCCTCTTTCTCGAACACCACAAGAAGCATCTTTGCTCTACACCGCCGACACTGATCATTGTACCGCTCGACATCCTCCCTTTCAGAATCCTCGAGCTCTTTGCTGAACTTGAGGAGTGTCTCTTCCTCAAATGAAGACCTCTCATAAGCCTTCTGAGGCTTATACTTGTTACAACCCTCACATCTCGTCAGGTTTGCCCATAACGTCTTTTCCTCCTGCAGCTGCTCGCCCAAGCTTGGCTGCCACTTAATATCTTTATCATCTGAAGTTGCAATCGTCCCAGTCAAAGTGTGAGTAAGTAATAAACTCACCGCACAGACTGACTTGCATGCGCAAATCAAATGGGTTTCTTTTATACTTCTCATCATCGCCATAACGCAAATGTAGGACGTGGTGGAAGTTTTGGCAAGTAAGACCCAGGCATACTTGTGAAACTTGATCCAAATGGTCCATAATACTAAGGCTAACTTCTGGCGGCAAGGAATGGAAGGCTGCCTGCAAGCCAACCACGAAAGATTTAGGGTTTTGCAAGGAACATGTTGGAGGCCTGAAAAATCGCCGAGTCAGTAACTGTATCGGAGGACTGGGAAATTGGAAGTGACTCACGCAGTGTTGCCTGGAACGTGTTCCGCGTGTGGTTCGGCCGGGCGAGGCATCGAGTACCTGAGGTGTGGGTTCTCACTTTCAAGACTTTCGACTTCCTCCCCTCCTTTGTTGTAAAAGCTGCTGATCATCTTTTTTTTTTCCCTTCTTGAAGTCTTCTCCAGCGTTCCAAAACTTCCGGTCGCACAATAGTATCGATTTTGACACGCCGGCGGTTCCTCCGAAGCACAGCAGGCCGATAGCTATTTCCGAAATTCTTGTGTTGAAGATGTGAAGATATATCTGTTCTGGTGAGCGCAATTTTACTTAGGCAACGAATGTTTTGATGAAGCAAACGAATGATTCATTCGGAAATTTTGCCTCGTGGTTTGTGGAGGCTATACTGTGCTAGCCTCTCCTTTTCAAAATGTAGTTCACTAAATCGTAGCCCGAGCAGTAGGCCTGCCATCGGGCGAAATATCTTGATAGAGCATCTCATACCCGTGCCTCACTCTAGAAAACTAGGTAACATTAGCTCGTGGCCAGTGTGTTTTGGAAAATCACTTAGTTTCCCATTCTTAGGTCGAAGGAGTACGAATGGCGACAGCCTTTCGGGAGGGGCTAGCAATTTCCAAATCAAAAAATCAATACAAGACGGTACAGCGAAAGTAATTTCTGGGGTGTACCTCGGTTCAAAGACTCCAAGATTTGAGATTGTCACAGCTCTGAATATTCAGCGGGAACATGCAGTATATGATTTACAAGGAAATAGACAAGCTCACGTTCAGTGCCTCCCATTTGAAGCAAGACTCCGAACCGTCGAAAAATTAGACTGAAAGCACCATAGAAAGTCACCTTTCCTTCTTCTTCTGAATTGAACTGCTAGTGTAGATTGACTTCTGTGAAACAGTGGATAAGACGGGCTGATCCTTGAAGCGTATTTCTGGGGCACCCAAGCTCGTTTTCTATGACTCTTAAATCCCAGGCAATAGTTTCATTCCTAGCACTTTGAGCTTTCCTTGCGTCTGAAAATCCCCAAAGTCAACTCGCTCCTGCAAGAAAGTCCTTGTCTGTTTCTCTGCTCTTACAAAGTGCTCTTTTCATTCCCAACTATCATCTCCAGAACGTCAAGCACTTGCTTCTTTTCTGTCAATGGAACTGGATTGGTTTTCAGCCAAGGATCTTTCAAACAATTATCGGCCAGAGCATCAAGCTGAGAAGCCCCAACGCCCACATCCTTCAAAGTTCTCGGCATACCCAGCTCGCTGATAACAGTTCCTGCCACATCTCCCGCATCAGCCGTCTCTTTCCCCAAGCCCTTACTCTTAAATACTTCCACAACTGCTGGCTCACCCCAAAGCACATCCAGCACCTTCTGCTGCATCCTCTTCACCTTTTCATCTCCATGCAAGTAATTGTACTTCAGAATCGCTGGCAGCATAATGCAGCTCGTCTCTCCATGCCCAACGCCCAGCGGTCCAAGTTGGTGACCAATCCCATGACTTCCACCCATCGGCACACCAACCCCAAGCCCCTTCATCGCCTCCACAACGCCCATCATTTCCTTCAGTCTCGGCTCCTCCGCCTCCCAGTCCTTCTTCGTACGGAGTAAGTTTGGAACCAGTAACTTCAACCCCTCTCTAAAGCCTTTGTCGCTTTCTTCCCCAGCTTTGGGGTGAGTGGAACATAGTCCCTCAACGCAGTGGTCCACCGCTCTGATGCCCGTAGATAGCCACTACAAGTTCTCCGAGTCAATATTGCTTCATAAGAGACTTCCAGGCACACCTCGAGCTTCAACAGTCCTTTTTGAATGTCTCGATCGTACCGAGACAACCTGAAAGGACACGAAGAACCGCGAAGTCCGCGAAGAAGGAAATAAGATGGTCTGAGAATTGGCTTGCAATACGTTCAGGAGTAGAAACGCTGAGTGCCGGATCCAGAATAATAAGATCTGCTCCCATTTCGGGGTGTGCGAAGCCGGCTTTGTGGTTGGTCCTCTTGTCGGTTGCGCCGGCGAAGGGAGAGTACTCGCCTCCCGAAAGGGAGGTGGGGATATTGATGACAGGAATTTCAGGTGCTTTCAAATCTGGAGTTTTGGCGTCTCTCGTGAGCTTGGAAAGATCATCAAGTTTGACGACGTTATTTGCTAAAGCCTACAATGTGTATCAATAATGGAAGATTGAGATGCCAGAGGAATACGCACAAAGGTGATTACTTTAGCACCATCTGTGAGAGCACCAGCGCCGAGAGTGATAATCGCATCAGTTCCTTTTTGTTGAATGTCGTTGATGATTTCTACGAGATCGTCCCATGGTGTGTGAGGCTTGATACCTATTCTCGTTCCCACAACCTTGTCTCCGAGAGCCTTTTTCAACTGAGTGAAGTTATCTGTCTTGCTAATAGAGTTCGATACAATTATGTAGACTTTTGACGCGTTATAAGTATTCGTGATGTGGTGTGCGGCTGCTGCGGGGAAAGGATTCCCGCCGAGATGTGGGGTTTTGTCTTCGGCGGGAATGCAGGACGGTAGGATTCTCCTTTGGCTGCCATTTTTCAATTGCAAGAGCAATTAAAAGGTATATAGGGTTATTGATAAAGATGGAATGTCATTGGATCTAATGTTATTCTTGGGATAGTAGAGGGTTGGCAGATTGTGACATCACTTGACGGGTTTGTAAGCTCGTGCTTGGTCGAGCTAGGATGGTAACTTAGTTGGTATACAAGTTCTAGTGAGATTATTTTCAGAGCCACTCGACAAGCTATATCAGCCTCAGTTTGCATTAGTGGACCAAAATACCCAAGAAAGCAAGGTAATACTCTGGCAGTGTATTTTTAGGTCTACGACTAACACTTGACTTTGTCGCTGTACTTATCATAGCTTAAACCTGCCAGCACCATTCAGAGTGGAAGCCCCTTGGACTTTGTTTCCTTCGACATCTCTGATCTCTCCTTTCTTGTTAATGACTCTGACACCGCCCTTCTTGAGATCTCCAATAGTCTCCCGCTTCTTTTGGGCTTTCTTGCCTTCTGGCCGTTGGTTCACTTCAACGCCACCCCGCTTCTTGATTCTCTCCTTTTCTCTCCTTCGTCTCCTTAACTTCTCCTCTCTAGTCATTTCTTGCCTAGCAACAGGGGCCCCACTCTTTGGAACCACTTCTCCTTTTTCAATGTTATCCTTCTCCTGGCCAGCTTTGTATATTTCTTGTGGGGCCAACATGCTCTCACTTCCATGCATACCACTTGCTGTTGTGGGCTGGGCATCTTCCATACTGATAGTCGCCACATCGGAAACGACAGTCAGACTTGGAGCTGCTGGCTTCGGCTTGTAATGCCAGCTACTCAGTGTATCAAGCTTGGCGCTTGTTTCTTTCCACAAAGCCTCAATCTCCTTTTCCTCTTTCCGCATTTTCTCATCTGCCTTGCTGACATATGTATCCGGATTATTGGCCTTGACGTGTTCTTCCTCGTAAATCTCCGCCAAACTCTGCTGAGCTTTATTATCGTCAAGCTCAAAAGCGCCGCGCCGGGTATTCGCAGGCGTACTCAAGGAATCTGGGCGACGTCGGATAACCTCATCAAATTCTTGAGCGAGAATTCGTCGTTTAATGAGATCCTCAATGCTCTCGGAGACTTCGGCGGTGATCACTGGAACTGGCTTTCCAGTGCGTTCAAAGTCGAGGTCTTCCTCCAAAAGAGAATTTTGAGGTCTATCCACTGCTCGAGCTTCTCCAGACAATGTCCATTCTCGCTTGGCAACTGATGCAGCTTCAAGGCGTCGAATCTCTTCTCCGAGCTTAGCTTGCCGGCGCTCATGTGCAGAACGTCTCGATTTTGGATCTGCCGCGTCGACCTCTGACATTGCATCTTCCGAGTTGGCATCAGAAAAATCATCAAGCAGATCTCGCCTCACATCTGCCATTGCTCGCTCTACACCAGCGTCATCGTCTTCTGGTTCAGCAGCTTTCGACTTTCGAGATTGTCTGTCAAGGTAGTTGGCTTGTCTCTCTCCCTTTCCTGCTTTTCGAGGGGGAGGCTCGAAAAAGTCTTTGTACAGAATGTCATTCGTATTGTCTCCGGCGGTTTCCACGTCGACACCAATATCAGAACCGTCTTCTTCATCGTCACTATCGCCCTCAGGTGCGTTTAAGTCCATATTTCCAAATGTAGGCCCGTCTCCGTCCTCCTCCTCCGATGCATCTTCTTCGTCGTCTATGTCCATTGCAGCAGCTCGTCGCGCACTGGACACGGGCTTCGTAGTAGCGGTCATTGGATCGGCATCCCAGTCAATATCTTCCTCATCGCTAGCTTCTCCGGTGTAAGGGTCAGCAGCAGCGTCAGCTTGTTCAAGAAACTCGGTCTGCTTATTGAAATCGTCGATAGAGAAGAAGCCATCATTGAGCCCATTCAGATCTTCGACAAAAACCCCAGTTCCTTCTTGGTCAGAGACTTCGTCGTCCTCCTCATAATCATCTTCCCCGTCCAAATCATCAAGCATCTCGGCATCGTGTCCACCTTCCATTTCATCTGCCGTTTCGTACTGATTTTCCGACTCTGACGCACCATCTTCATCCTTCCCCCCTTCTCCTTCTTCTTCCTCTATACTCTCATCATCCGAGCCCACCTCAAAGCCATCCTCATCAAACTTTAACAATTCGACCCCGCCTTCCTCAGGCTCCGGATCCTCCCCATCACTCTCCTCTTCCGCTACCCCCAATTCCTTCAACCCTCTTTCAGCATCCCATCTCAAAGCATCAATGACCCTCTTTGCCTGCTCCCAGACCTGTTCCGTCTCAAATCCCTGTGTGTGAACTTTTCTAATCTTCAACACCTCACCAAGCTCTTCATCCGTTTCCCCTCTTTTCCTCTTCTTCCTCAATTCTTTCAACCGAGCCGCTTGCTCCTCGCCCAATTTCCCAGCAAGTCCATCTAATGTAGATTTTGCGAATTCAAGACTCGAGTTTGATAAGGAAGACGTTGGAGCGATGAAATTATATCGGGTTGGGGGATTGAGGGCTGTGAGGAGATCTGCTATGGGTGAGGCTTTTGGGTTGCTCTTCAACTCATATTTTGTGGTCGCTGAAGGAAATGCCGTCATGGTGTGTGAAGTAGATGTCATGGAAGATGTTGTACTGCTTGTATTTGCCATTGCTGGCACCGCCATTCTCTTGTTATAGGATGTGGAAGAAACTTTTTTTTTGTTCTCGATAAGAAAAAAGGTTATCGTAGTTATCACGTGCGAGTCTTGAATCCCCTTTTTGGCTGAGGTCTTTCGGCGTTAAGCTCATGGCCTATTTATATCCGAAATATTATTTATGAAGATATTTATTCTTTAATTGGGTGAATTGTTTGGTCATCTTGACAAAGGTGTGCAAATATTTTCGGTTTTGGTGAAAGTCTTGTATTTTCGGTATATCCTCAAAAGTTTCATAGGGCCTCGGCCAAAATCTTCAAGTCCCCTCAATCGAGAAATGATTAGAGTCTACCTACTTCTACAGTCAGGGTTGAGGATGCTTTGGGACTTCGCCATGCTGAGTCTTTGGTATCGTTGAATACTAGCACTACGAACCAATCAATCAATCAATCATCGTTAACTCGGCAGGCACTAGTCCGGAGGCATCTTCAATTCTCAATTCGGATACCGGTATCGCTGTGGTGTTCTCTCCTGGTAATGCATGGCTCTGCAATAGGTCGCTTTTTCCGGGTGTGCCTGCACGTTTATTTGGTGCATAGTACCGGGGAATGGTCCGGAGCATATATGGCATTACCTGTCACTGCTCCTTACCATGGCCAGAATCAGATCATCGCGCTCTGTTTGGATTCTATGTGGGGGTTTGGCTGTTATCCGGAGGTGAGTTATAGTTTTCCTTGATAACGAAAACCCATGTAGTTCTAGTATTGCATGTCTTCCTTTATTTTGGACATCTCAAACCAATAGATAAGTCGACATAATGCTCGTGCTCGTGTGATCACTTGCCGAAAGGAGACAGGCCCCGACGTCCAATCAGCGTCACAAGGTTGCACTGCACGAATGAGAACGACAAGTTCAATGTACGGGGACTAGAGAATCTTGCGTACTGTAGGTGTATTTGATTTATGGCCGAACTGCCGGGCTACTACTGGCAGTTAACGGTCTCGAACTCCGAGGCCAGGACCAAGAAAAATGGGGATTCAACCGTGTGAAAGACCGGTATCTTTAATCGAGGACTAACCTGGATAGTTTGAGGTTAGGTGATACTATAAAAAGGTGCCTGGTCCATACTGTAGCTGCAGGCTTCGGGAAATGCCCACCCGGAATTTGGCTTTCGTTCAGTTGCCAAACGTTGCCGGAAGAATGCTACCACGAGATTGATGGAAGATGGGTGTTCCCTGGAGGCTCATGTTACTGATATTAAGGTGGCTTGATAAGTCTTCCGCTGCAAGGTAATATGAATTTTCTGGCGAGTAGCATTATTGGGGTGCGGAGGCGGCGATAGAGACTTTCCCAACGAATGCTGCATTGGACTGTCGGAAGTAGTCCGTGGAGGGGAAGAAGCTGGGGAAGGGAAACAAAGGCAACGGGTTCTTGTTCTCTGGAAGAATATTCAAGGATATCCTTCCTTCTGGCACGGGACTGCAAGCTCCAATGTCAACGGAATTGCAAAGTCTAATTGAGAAAAGACACGAGGGTGTTGCTTGTATCTTTCATCTCGACATTGATATGGAGATTCGCGGCGAGGCACAGTACTGTAACCCCTCCTGTCCTCCTCCTTTCTTCGCTCCAACCAGCCTCCTGGTTGAGGGGTTGTGTGACTATATCCTACGCTGAAGCAGAATGATCAATCAATTTGATGCTGGACCACGGTACTACTGCTTAATCGCCAAATGCCGGGACTTCGATCGAGCCATGCCGAGCTACCTACGGAGTATGTCCCAGCTATCTTCCCTTCCTCATATGTAGTGGAGTCCAGGACAGTGGAGAGTGGAGAGTGGAGAGTGGTAGTAGTGTGAAAGCTACTTCGTAAGGCAACCGAGAGGCCCCAAAAAATTGCTAGTCGCGCTGCAGCGATGAGGTCAACGGCGAGTTCCAGCAGCAGGTATTCCGGCAGAAGTAGTAGTTTGAATTAAGTTTCTAAACCGACTTCGTAGCTCCCTACAAACAGAAAGACCTCCCTCTTGATGACATTGCCAATCGCTCACCTCACCTAAATATTCTCTTTTCTCCTGATTAATCTCGAAGCAGACTGCATTGCACGGCGGAAGGAGCAATTCATCCATTCGTGATCCATTATTCATTACCTAGGTACTCGTACGCTCGGAGCTCCTCGGTTTGTGCAACGCTCCAGCCACATCCCCATCTACGGTTCACGTCCACATCTGACCGAGTGGACTTGTCCTCTGACGCAGGGTTTCGCGCAGCAACCAAATCCACAGCCCCGCCAATCACCAGCTCGTTTTCGCGCCTCGACACCCTACAGCCCGATTTTCTGTGCAGTTGCAATTGCAGCGGCAGTATCTGTTGGTATCGCCGTCCGACAGACTTCGTCGAGATCCCGTATCTCTCGGAAGTCTGTGGTTTGGGAGGAAAGTGGGGTTCGACTTGATTGTATTGGGAAAGCACTGAGAGTATTCATCTGATATTAATATCTTGGTTGCCCATCCATATCCGACGACAGCTTATCTGCGCCACCAGATCTCCTCACCCCTCACCAAGTAACATTTTCTCCACCTGGAAAGAAGAAGAAGAAGAAGAAAATCTCTTTTGTCTGGATCCAGTTCTCTCTTTTTCAGGGAACTATCGTCTGCAAGACAGATCCACAAGGGACCGCCGCTAGCCGACCTCGATCATTCGATTGCTCGAGAGATATAAGAGACTGGGTGCTGTCAACGGACAGCTACATTCCAGTGGCGCTGCCTTGCAGAAGCTTCTGCAAGATCAGGAGGTGGAGGAATGAAGTACGGCCAAAATTTTGAAGCACAATCCGTGCCTCAATGGAGAGCATGTAAGTTGTGCGGTCCCGCCATGCGAGACATTTCTCTCTGATTATCGATTAGATAACGTCGACTACAATGCTCTGAAGCACCTCCTCAAGGTCCATACGACGAGGGATCAAGCCCAGGCCGTCGCGATCCCTGGACACGTCGATACCGCGCTGCAGAAGTTCGAGCAACAATTCTTCAATGAATTACAGAATCAGCATGATCGCGTCGAGCTTTTCGTTGCAAGCAAAGCAGACGAAGTCAACCGCCGCCTCAGTACAGACTCTCACTGCCCAACACTTACAGTTCGCAGCAGCTAATACAGACTTACTAGAATACCTCGAGAAAATTACCTCTCGGCTCCTAGAGCGATGTGCAAATAGTATCGGGAAGCCAATGTCGCAGAAAAGGCGCGAGAAGTTCGCCAAGTACGAAAGTCAAACCATAAAGTATGCCGAACATTGTGCAATCAGGAGGAGATTTATTGACATGAAGTAGATGCGGTGACGAGATCAGGGACCTCCAACGATTTGTCGGTGCCCAACGAATGGCCTTTCACAAGATTCTGAAGAAGTACAAGGTATGTCTGAAGTCAACAGCCTACTTTCAGCAGGGCTAAGGTCTACAGAAATGGACCGGGTCTAGGACACTGGGGGAACGATTCAACCACGAGATTCTGAGCGATCCGAAAAGCTTCACCAAGATCGATCTCGAACCTTTGAACTCGCGATGCAACGAACTCCTCACCGGCATTCGCGCATCTACTCCAGATGGAAGTGAGCCTGCCACACCAAGAACAACGTCGAGGCGACCGAGCGCGCAGATACCAATTCAAGCACCACCACAAACGTATTGGAATGAATACGATGATGGGAGTGAAGCAGGAGAGGATGAAGCATACACTATATATGTGGACGCGGATTCGTCGTTTCCAGGTTCAAAAATGGTTGACTTCTTCGTCTCCCACGCTCGTGTCCCCATGGAAAAAGTCAAGTCATGGTTGAGCCCGTCTCAATCGCCTGAAGAGCGGCGCTCTTTGTTAACAAATGGCGGTTATTTTGCTGAGCAGCAAAATATACTAGATACCGATGTTGATGATGATGCTTATGCATCGTCTTCTGATTTCCCTAGTGGCTATGTAGCTCATTATGCCACGTTCCCAAGTGTCGCTGATCAGAAGGCTACTCGCCATAGAGAAAAACTTCTCTTTCGGAGCTGTGTTGCCAGCTATGGCGCAGCATTCGTATTGCTTTTGATTGCTGGGGTTCTTGTTGCTACAGGCCGACGCCGTCTCCGCATTGAAGTCGACGCGGGGGTCATCACTGGTGTTGTTGCAAGTCTCTTCTTTGCCGTGATGGGCTTCGCTTGTATGCTAGCTCGAACTGAGACTGTTGGCTGGCTTCATCGGGCCTGTGTGGCTGTTACACTTATGACAGTTTGCATTTTGAATGGAATGCTCCTCGTGTTGGTTGCTGGTAATACTGGCTTATGACCCGTTTATAGTGGTTAGAGGATGTTTCATTTTTTAGTATACATAAACTCCTGGTGTGTTTGATGCCCCGGGAGCTTGGAGTGAAGGCATTGGATGATATTCATATTCGGGGCATGGGTTTCTCTGCGTACCTAGCGTCGAGAGCGTCCATGGAGTTGCTGAAGCTCCCGGCGTCTAGGATAGATGGAAGGATGTGACTCGACGAAGTAATGCCCAACGCGTACATAGATTCGGAGTCAGGAAAATGTATATACGGGCAACGGAAAATCGCTGTTAGGGGATCTCTATCAATGCTCAAAATTACGAGGTCAAAAGTTACTAATTCAAGAATTTATGCTGCTAAGCTTTACATTTCTCTATCCAGTCTAACCTCTTTAGCTACGATTTCCTTTTAAAGAACATCTAGCTTCCAACTTGAACACCGCCATTCGGGTGCAAGCTCTGCCCTGAGATGAAGCTACTATCCGGGCTAGCCAAAAACACAAAGCAGGTAGCAACTTCTGAAGGCTGACCCGGTCGTCCCATCGGGCTCGTAAATTGACTCTGCGCCTTATCATTCATCGTTGCTGGGATCAAAGGAGTCCAGATGGGCCCTGGGCACACTGCGTTGACTCGAATTCCATTCCCAATCTGCTGGTTCGAAAGGCCTCGTGTGAAGGCTACAATAGCGCCTTTAGAAGAAGTGTAGTCGAGGAGATCTTCGCGGCCAATGTAAGGGTTTACTGAGGCGCAAGTGATGATTGTGTCACCGCTCTTCATTTGGGGGAGCGTATATTTAGAGAGGAAGAAGAAGGGGTGGATGTTTGTGTCGAAGGTATCGAGCCATTGTTCTCTATCATCCCATTAGTGTTTCTGTTTCAGGAAATAAAGCAAACAGACATACTCGCTGAGTTCACTGATGCTCTCCTTCATAGTCTGCGTTCCATGGTTTAATACCAAAGTGTTGATTCGCCCCATAGCCTGGACAGCCTTCTCAACCACGGACTTGCACTCCTGTTGCTTTCGCAGATCGGCTTGAAGCAGATGAATCTGCCCGCCTTTCGCTCGAACCAATTCCTGGGTCTTTTTCGCATCTGGTTCTTCTTCAGGGGTGTATACAATCGTTGAATCGGCACCCTCCATGGCATAGAGAATTGCTACTGCTCGCCCAATTCCACTGTCACCGCCAGTAATCAAAGCCTTCTTTCCAGCGAGCTTCCCCGCCGCCTTATAGGGTTGATATCCGCCATCGTGAGTGGGGAGTTGGTCATTCACTGGGTCGGGACCAGCCATCTCATGTTGCTTTCCTGGGGCATCTTGGTGGGAGATTGGAACTTCATGGCCTATGGAAGGACTGTTCAGAATCGGGATTATTGCAATATGCTTCAGGATTGCTTACCTTGCTCGAATTGAGACTTTTGGTCTTTGCCGGTCGTAGATTTGAGGGTATTTTTGATAGTGTCCATTTTGACAATAATAGTATGCTTCGCTTGAAAATAGATGAGTTGTTTTTTGAGGGCGGAAACTCCTATAAAGATAGAATAGGAAACAAAATTCTTAACCAATTTACGCACCACTTCATATTGTCACAACAGTAAACATCAACGACGTAAGACCCAATTGATTTTAATACAGACGTCAGATCCCACAATACATATGAACAGACCAATTGATTGTTAGATCGAATACAGGAGCTGAATGTCCGATCGAGATGCAGCCAATGATAAGAAATGATGTAGTGTACTTGCGCTAAACGTCACCATTTTTGAAATGTGGTCCTCACTAGAATCGAAAGCATCAAATTGCAATCATAATAGAGACAGCTTTATACCCATCAAATTCGTCTAGAGAGACTGGTATATTCGATATTTAAATCCCAGTCATATATTAACCTCATCGGTAGGCCCTGAATTCAGGGGAAAAGGCGGGGTTTTTAGCGCGGGGTCAGGAAAGCGCCGCTAGGGAGGGGTAGGTATCAAACTCTCCTGACGATCTCGTAGAGAAAACTGTAGGTCATCTTTAAAATCGTTTATTCCGCGCGTTGCCACTGTTAGTTCTTTACTGGGAGAGGTGTAATATTGATACTGGAGAAGAATTTTTTTCCCGCACCCTCAGTTTAGCGCGTTCCTTTTTCTATCTGCGCCAAAGAAATATAGCAAGAGCACCTGTGGCGTAGTTGCCACAAAAATTTCGGCATACTCAATCAGCTGTTAGGCCTCAGTAGATCTTTTTGTCAACTTGAAAGAGGCTGTGGGATGCATGGACAATCGTTGCATCGCAAGAGGGCCTCCTGCGTGCTTTGAAGGTTACCTTCTCGTTGTTCGAGCGTCTATCATTTCAAATTTGTCACACTGTATTTTCTCTCTTTGTTTGATCCAATTTTGCTTATTTTCTATGAGGTCTTTCCACAGAGGCTTTCTTCGGGGCTGGGGAAGTTGTTCTGGCTTCCAAGCTGCTCTGCGTGGCTCGTCCTGGAAACTCCTTTACATTGATTTTGAGTCAGAAAGATAACGCATGATTTTTCTGTAAATTATGGAAGCAAGACTGCAAACCTACCTCCAAAGTGTATAATTAATACATAGACACTGGAGTTTATGCCGATCAATGTTTTGCGAATCATGTTGCGATGACGTCGGTTGACGATCCTTGTCAACATCATAGGCCCGGTGGCCCCCAAACAGGACAACATCTCAAAAGCAAGTTTTCCAGGGTCTTTCCAGCCACAGTTGTCTCACAAATGCCTTGTGGCTGAAGGGAAATCTTCCTGAAACACACCAATAAGGACTCTTCATTGGGGAGACCAGCGTCAGCCAAGACAGGGTCCCCAGTTCAGCCTTACTCGTACTCCCGTCTCATCCAGTCCCATCCTTGATTTGGACCCTTGAATTTGATGCTCTATGCCCACTCGTGACTTCCTACGTCTCACTCCCCACACTCTCCTGTTATATTGGACGCAAGAAAGTTCAATATGACGTTGAAAGCAAGGATCAAATCTACCTTGCTCCCCCCACCACAATCAGGGTCCAAATACCCTCCACATTCCCAAGACTAATATACTGTACCGCGTCGTCATACCACAGAGCCTATTTTCCGCAAACCAGTTTTCACACTCAAACCCTCGAATCAGCTGATAAGGAAGGTCTCACAAATACTCATCTCCCGTCTGCTCTTCAGCTATAACTACCTGCCATGAGCCCTCCTCCAATCCACCACCCACTTACCGTACTCCCACCAAGGACACTATCATCATTCATCCAGCTCAACAACACTACACTACAACCACCCACAGAACCCACAACACCATCATCAGAAACCCCAGTCTCATCAACAACTACACTCCCAACCACATACCCCAAAACAACTCCAGAAAAAGCGCTCAACATGCATGCCCGCCGCAACAACAGAGTGGTCGAGACCAGAACCACAAAACCAACCCTCATGACCCGTCTTCGAGGCCGCAACGCCAACACTCGTACTGTCAAGACAACGACCAAAGTTGAGCCTGCAACTGTGCACAGCACACATCACTCTCACCACACCCATACGCACAACACTCGTCGTGCGCAACCTGTCGTTCACCACAAGCGCCATGCGAGCATGGGAGATAAACTTAGCGGAGCAATGATGAAGCTGCGAGGAAGTTTGACTAGACGTCCTGGCCTGAAGGTATGTTTCTTTCCTCTTCACTTAGGAGCTGTTACTGATTCGCATTAGGCTGCTGGTACACGAAGAATGCACGGTACTGATGGCAGAGGAAGCCATCGAGCGTACTAGATGGAAGTGTAAGAAGTAATAGGAGATTTGTACAATATTTGAGAAAAGATACCCACGATGATCACGAGGAACGAGGAACGAGGAGATTTGTATGATTATTAGTAGTTGCAATATAGCAATCCGTTCTAAAGAGTATTCTAAGTGTACGAGTGCCTGCCAAAGTTGTATACGAATTCCGTGAACAAGTGACGTGTGATGCAGGTTATCAAACGCCGAAACAGGAGCAACCAAGAGAGTAGAAGAAAAGGGCCAGGATAAAACAAAAAGGAAAAGGTCCACACCAGTCTTTTGGGCTCAGCCTAAGCCCCCCCGCTGCCTACTCTTCATGTGTATGCGAACATAAGTCCCGAACGGTAGCCAAATAAATCGTTAAACTGGCTCGGTCGCTGCGTCGATAATGAGAGGCTATTAGAAAGCCTGAAAATGCGGGTTAGAGTACGCGAGTACGCAGAGCACAGCTTCGCAGAATGACGCTCACAGAACCAATTACAGCTTTCCCATGCCAATATCATATGCAGGATCGTCCAATTGCAATTCATCGAGATCCATACTGTCATCCTCAACACCTTGTTTCGAATGTTGACGACTGTAGTACTTCTTAGCCCTAGCACTCGAAGCATTCGACAGTGTGGCCGCGTTATCTGATGAAGAAAATGCCCGGCTTCTACGATTTCCCGTCAGGTTAGGCATTGATTCAGAGGCCCGGCTGATTCCTCCTTTCCCTGGCTGTTTCCACCCTCCAATTTGCCCATTAGGATTGATGGGTGCCAGAACGGAAAGATTCGGGATTTGACCGAGGACAGCTGGCTGTCCGAAATTGTTATACTGCCTCATGGCGATGTCCAATTCATCTAGTTCGTCCTTGCTTGGAGACGGGTGCTTTTTTAGTTCCCCCCCGCTGGAAAAGGGGAATTTCTTTGCCCTCTTGAGTTGATGGGATTCAATGCCTAGGCTGGGAGCTTTCAATTGTGAGCTCTTTCGCTTCACTGTATCAAAAATGCTCACGGTGTTGCTTCTGAACCCTATTGACGAATGATTATTAGTCTTAGTCTTAGAGGAAATCTAAGGTATTAAATAGTGCCCTTAAGAGCCTGACAGTCATGAGGGAGGTAGCTTACTAGTATTGTCAGGGGGTTCATCATCCACATCCATGTCCGAGTTGTCAAATAAAGAGTGCGCATCCGCAGGGACGTTTTTCAGGGTCTTCTTGCCAAATTCGTCGAAGGATGGCTCTAGCCTAATTCTAGGTGTGGATTGAGCGACAGGGCTAGATGAGAGGAGATCATCGAAGTCGTGATATGGGTCTCTGCCCAAGGGAGTCCTTGGACAATGAGCCGTCACATCGTCGACCTGATCCACAGACATGTCTTCCAACAACTCAGCATCAGTCAGCTTTCCTGAAGAAAAGGTAGGTTTGAGAGAAAAGACCCCGTCGGTCATGGCTGAAGTTCTCCCGGATCCTTGATCATCTTGTATAGGCTTGCGCGGGAACACTTTACAGCCTGTGAGAGCTTTCGATTTTTCTTTGGTTCTGAGGTTTTTGCCTAGTAAAACATTAACAATCTAGCTTCCACGGAAAGAGCTGAGAGAACGCAGTGTTTCTTACGCTCATTGGCACCAATCTCCACGGACGATATCGCAGAACCAGAATCATCCACTTCATGGAGGTCGTTGTCAAGGAGGGGATCGTCTCGGACAGGGTCATGACATTTCTTGGAACTTCTTGCTTGCAGACGATCGCTGATGACTGTCTTCACTCGAGACAAAACCCTAGGGCCTCTAAGTCGCCTCTTGGTTGACACTAATGGCCCATGCAATACCGTACCGTCTTTTTGGAGTTCCCCCAACGTACTGGCCGCTTGTTCCAATGGATCGTGGAATACGACGCCTAGTTTATTGCCTTTGAGCGCTGTAGTAGCGTCGAGCATTTGTTGAATCTTGGCATTGAGTTCGTTCGCATCTATCGAAGGGCGTTGTGTGGGTTGAGACAAACCTGTGAGGTGGTTCGGAGTGCTAACACTCTTGGGAATAGCTTTCCGCGGAATTGAACTAGTTTGCGGCCTCATGGACAAGTTCGCCGGTTGGGAAGATTGTCTCTTGGAAGATTTTCGAGGAATTGGGGGAGCCGAGCCGGTCCTGCTATGATTCGATGGACGGCGAGAAGTCTCAGGAGCATCGATTTCATCAGAAGCATCTTCGAATTGCACCTCGTTGGCACTGCCAGCTGCTGTGTCAACGGGCCTATTGCAAGAGTCAGTAGACCATTCATATGATGCTGAGAGAAATATATTACGAGGTTCTCAGCGCCCATGCATCGTCGCCGTTGAATAACAAACCTGGAAGCTGGGGCAGTGCCTTGCTTTCGTGGGCCGGGAGACTGTTGATGATAGAAATTCTGGAGAGCCGCTTTCCTGGATCGACTTTCATTTGGTCGAGGGTCGTATCATCCAGCAACATGCTTGCCAGTTCATCTATGCTATCATCTTGAGGAGAAGGTTCAGGCTTGGTCTCGACGTTGCTGCCGGGTTCACGTTCGTTGCGTGCTGGTCCTATAGAAGAGTTCATTAGTTGACAATAATATATGTTGATGTGCTAATTTTGATCATGATGGATTCCCCGCCAACTCAAGGCCATGCAAATTTTTGAGGGAAATTGAATGATAACTTGATTGCTGAGCCTACCCTCACGGATTGAATCAACAAAACAAGAGTGGTATACTAACCTGGTTGCGTCGCTACCTGTTTGTTGTCTTTCCCAGTGCTAGATCGGAAACTGGGGAGAGCAAATCTCTTCTTCTTTCCGTAGGTGACCATGACTGATATTCAATAGCCTCAGAAGACCAGTTGAGAGCTATACCATGGTCATCGACGACATCCCAATGACTGGGGGACTCTTCGACCTGGCTTTTTTTTCGGCCAGAGGTTTGAGGGTGAAGGTAGCTCCAGGAAGGATGGAGCAGACGCGAAGAGAGATCAGAAGTGGTGGCTTCCCTTTTCGCAGAATCCAGGTTTTACCGCCTACATCGGTAAGAACGCAATACTGGCAGAAAAATAACAACAAAAGCTCCATGGAAAGCTCGGGCAAACTTCTTGTTGCACGTTCAGATAACGGAATGGAAATTCTCCGTATGTTCTCAAGTGAAGGACTACATGAAATGCTCTGAAATAGTCCTTGGGCCGCTGATTGCCCTCTATGAAATTTGGAATCTTCACTTTTCCGACAGTCTCGTAGAACCAATGCAGGAAAAGACGGAGGTGTCGAAGGTTGTTGCTTTGACACTTCACCAAAGACAATAATTTGACCAGAACGCCACAAGAAGAGTTTCTTATTCAGTCGAGGATTCTCACAGAAATATCAAAGCAATATTGCGAAAGGGGGGCGCGTACCATAAATAAAGACATGATTTCTGATACAACGAGTGACAGCAAGTCAACAGACAGATTCGAGGTCTACAGACTGCAACATGAAATATCCAAGAACTCCGGCTGACCATCTTCATTTTCAGGTTCCAAGCAACACAAATACTACATCCCTTGCCCATATGATTTACGATATATCTTCACGATTTTCCACCCTCTGATTAGAAGCTCCTCCCAGTCAGTGAAAGTCATCATTTCGACACCCTTGATTCAGCATTTCCGCTTTCGATGTGCCAGCTGCATGTGAGCACCTGGCAGGAGAGCGAGAGCTTCCGACAGCCGTCGGAAGCCCCGTGAGGATATATCCCGCTTGTTTTGAGTTTAAGTATCCCGGCGACTAGTAATTAAAGACTTACAGAGTGCTTTGCAGCTCAAGGCAGAGGAAGTTGGGATGGCGCCGAGGGGCGCTGAGGGACCCCAAGGGAGGTGGTTGGTTCGGTACAGCAACTCGTGCTCGTTCCTGCAGGGAGCACAAGAAAATCCGAAAGTGGTGTTTGCAGCAGCGGCTTCCAATATCATTTGAATTGAAGCGTCGTCAAGAGAAGAGGTGTTGTGTGTCCACTGGTGGTCCCGCTCCCGCTACTCATTACCTAGTGTCCAATCATGGTCTTTGGATTTCGAAAGATCGGCACCGCTGATGCTTACTGCCGTGCGGATTTATTTCCTCGGCCTGTCCTCTTCCCGCCACTTCGTGTGAATAAGTACAGTAATGACTCTTCTGCTTCCCCGCCGTTCTAACACTTACTCTTCTTGCGCCATAATTACAGTACTGCCTAGGCATTTCCACTACTGCTCCCTCAAGATCATCTGACAGCCGCGACAAAATGTCCTTCTCAAGTCTTGTGCAAGATTTGTCCTTCAGAGACAACCCCAACGACCGACGACAAATGGCGCGTGGAACTTCTTCAGCCTCGACGATTGATGATCGCAGATCTCATGTCTCGCGGGCAATGTCATATGCCAGCACGACTGCCACCAGTGTGAGCATTTCCGGAGACATCTCGAGTCAACTGCATGGAGGCTATTCCCACCCTCTCGCGCGATCATGGCAAGCGGAGAGGCAATTGACCAAGGTGATAGGTGTCACCCCTCTTGATCTTACTGCTGCTTACATCCTTCCAGTCAATGCTCATTTATCCCCTCTTCATTTCCGACCAAGACGACGAAGAAACCCTTATTCCCTCTCTTCCTGACCAACATCGCCGCGGCATCAACAAGGTGGTGCCCTTCCTCGAACCCCTTGTTCGAAAGGGCCTCCGATCAGTTATTCTTTTCGGCGTGCCAATTGCACCTGGAGCTAAAGATGCGCTTGGAACTGCTGCCGACGATCCAAAAGGCCCCGTGATGGCTACCATCCGTCTCTTGCGACAGCGTTTCCCACAACTATTCATTGTTGCCGATGTCTGCCTTTGCGAATACACCTCTCACGGCCACTGCGGTATTCTGCGTGATGATGGCAGTCTAAACAATCAGCTTTCTGTTGACCGTATCTCCGATGTTGCTATGGCATACGCTCAGGCTGGTGCTCACTGTGTTGCGCCTTCAGACATGAACGATGGCCGTATCCGGGCCATTAAGCTGAAATTGATTGAAGATGGCATTGCGCACCGGGTAGTGTTGATGTCGTATGCTGCCAAATTTTCTGGATGTCTCTATGGTCCTTTCCGTGACGCAGCAGGCTCTGTCCCATCATTTGGAGACAGGAAGTGCTACCAATTACCACCTGGGGGACGTGGTCTCGCGCGAAGAGCGATTGAAAGAGATATTGGTGAAGGTGCGGATATTATAATGGTCAAGCCTGCTGGCCAGTATCTCGATATCATCAGTGATGCAAAGGAGATTGGAAAGAATATGCCAGTAGCAGCATATCAAGTAAGCGGGGAGTTTGCTATGCTTCATGCTGGTGCAAAGGCTGGTGTCTTTGACTTGAAGGCGATTGCATTTGAGTCTACTGAGGGAATTTTGAGAGCTGGTGCCACAATCGTGGTGAGCTACTTTACACCGCAGTTTTTGGACTGGCTCGAATCTTAAAAATTATGATGAGGCGTTATTGATGGGTACGGGTTTTGGTATGGGTCCTGGCGTTTGCGTAGAGAAAGTTATGTTTGTAATACCAATGATGTTTATGAAATGACAATATCCAGCAACGAAACTTTTAGCCGTGACACTCCGAATCCGTGGATATTCTTACAAGTACTTGTACAGTACAGTACATTATTGCCCAAGTATCTCGAGCCTTGAGTGGCTCGCGATGGACAGAAAAAGCGGCACTAATTATTGCCCATTTTGAATGTTCCACTCGGCGTGGCACATTCAGAATTAGTGCCGCTTTTTTTGTCCACCAGGAGAGTGGCAAAGTTCAACGCCAAGAGATTTCCCCACTGTCCCGAAGTGTGGGTGTGGGGTCTTCCCGAACTCCGCGGCAGAGGAGCTAACCCAGCCTCGTCTGCGTTTGTTTGGGAGCTCAAGCTACGTCAAATAAACCGCAGGTCCAGCTTTCATCGACTCCTTCAATAGTTGGCGCAGTTTGGATTGACCTCAACGCATGAAGGAGCTTTATAAGGAATGAAACGCCTCGCGACTGGCCTTTCGGGGTCTTGTAAAGGTGCTCGGCGGAAACCACTCACGAGAGAAGGAACTTTCTGCTGTTATCCTCAACTCGAAGCTCCTACCACCGGGCATCAAGAACGGCGCACATCTACGCAAGCGTCTCGCCCACGGACCGCGCTCTTCTTTCCTGGTAAACCATTCCTCGTTCTCCTCTGAATCGCGGCCTCGGAGACCGTTTACTAATTGACGAACAGGCCAGGGGGTACAGAAAATTGGAATGCTCACACCATGGCTGGAAGCATTTCCTGCAACGGCGAAACCTCTAGTCGAAGAAATTGATCATTTGCTGGGCTACAAACTCTCGAAAATCATCGAAGAAGGACCGAACAGTACCCTCACAGCCACCGAAAATGCCCAGCCTGCCATCATGGCTTCCTCGATCCTCATACTTCGAATATTAGAGCAAGAATTCGGATTTAAACCACAAGAGAGAGTCGATGTGACACTCGGGCATTCTCTGGGCGAATTTGCTGCGCTTGTCGCTGGTGGCTATGTTTCGTTTGAAGACAGCTTATACTTGGTGCGGAAGAGAGCCGAGGTCATGGCAGAATGCTCACGGAGAGCTTGCGCGGAGCATGGAGGAGAATATGGGATGGTAGCTCTTGTTACGGAACCAGACCATTTATTACCATTGATCGAATCGATACACGAGTTCCTGGGTCACCACAGCACGGGATCTAAATCGGAGAGCGCAGAAGATCTGCCACCTATTCAACAGGTTCTAATTGCGAATGTAAATAGCAAGAATCAGATCGTTCTGAGTGGGAATATTGAAAGGATAAAGACGCTTCTCACACATGTCAGACAATTTGGAGGTCATGATCCGAGAGCTGTTAGGTTGAAGAGCGACAGTCCATTCCATAGCCCTCTGATGAAGCCGGCTTCGAAAGCTATGAAAAGAATGCTGGAGGGAAAGAGTAGGGTGAAAGGCCGAGAAAACGAAGATATTGTCTCGTTCCCTGGAACAATGGAATGCATCAGTAATGTAAGCGCACGGCCATTTCATAGCAAGGAGCAATTGAAGGAGCTCTGGGCTCGACAGTGCGTGGAAACGGTTAGATGGTGGGATTCGATAAAGTATTTGGATCAGGAGCAACACGTGCGACGCTGGATTGGTATTGGACCTGGAAAGGTGGGCAGAAATCTAGTTGGGAAAGAAGTCGGGATGCGTGGGAGCGATATAGTAAAGGGTGGTGGGGTGTGGGGAATAAGTGATCCCAAGGAGGTTGAGGAGGTTCTGAAAGCTTTAGATGAGACTGAAACACTGAGAGACGAAGAATGAAAACTTTATGAAGGAAAGGGGACAATACCATGACAAACAGGTTCAATTGCCTGGTGAAAACAAGTCTAGCTTAGCTCACTCTAAGCTAAAAATGGAGACTCGAAGATTAGTAGCGTGAAGCAAAGGGTTTTGGAGTATTCTTGGAGGATGTATGAACATGCAAGGCTGCGAGGCTGTGTATAAAGATAATTAATGGAATGAGAATTCCCTCGACAGTATATCAATTACAGATGAGGTTTCCGTGTGTTTAAAAAGCAAACCAAAATTTTCTAATATGACAGTTAGGATTCGCTGGCAACATGAATGTTGTAGAAGCTTCTCCAGCCTCGTGAACCTCACATTATCTCGGCTCCAATAAGCCTCAACACCAGCATCTCCACATCATAGCCAACAATGGCGACTATACCGTCCATAGCCTGCTTAGGCGTGATAGGCAAAAATGTATGTCCCCCATCGAGACCCAGTCTCCGTATACCTTTACGTCTAACGCGAAGCCTCTAGAACAATCCACTCCACATAACAATATTCCCCTCCTCCCCCAACAACGCACCCCTCCGCACGCCCCTCCAATTTTCCCTCCTGTTATCCAGTACCCTCGACATATATGAAGCACGCTCAAAAGCCAACCTAACGTCTGGCGGCGGTTTATCAGGCGACTATGGCCTCCTGCACGCGATCGATGAACGCCTGGCTGCGTATGGGTTCGAGACGAATACGGGCACGAAGTTTGTGGTGGTAGTTGATATGAGGGGAAGGGCTTTGGGAGAGATTTCTGGGAGTGGGAAAACTATGGGGGGGCTAGGATTAAGGGAGGGAGAGATGAAGGCGGTGAGTTTCACTGGGCTTGGGTCTGGTTTGAAGGAGAGGGGTACTGACGGAATCTTGACATAGGTCTTTAGAGCTATTCAAACGGCCTATGTAAAGCTGTTGCAGAACCCGTTCTATGATCCGGATGAGCATAGCCCGCCGACGGGTAGAGGTGGGAAGAAAATTACGAGCAGGAGGTTTGCGGATGATATGAGAAGGATTGGGGAGAGTTGGACGCCTGGAGTTGGGAGTTTGTGATGGAGTGGTTTTGATATTTCATTTAAGAGGTGTTAATTAGAAGGTGTACATGGATGGAGCTTGAATCAAGGAGCGTTGTATTCCAATATTTGCCAAATTGAATGAAGAAGGCCAATCTGTGTAAAAACAAGTCTTATCTACTCTCTTCTATCATCATTTCTTCGGCTTAGAATCCAGTCCTTCGATACCTTGACCCCATGGTCCTGCTTTCTTCCCCCATTTCATCATTCCCCAAGCATGAGTCCATCCGATCTTAGTGGGCGGCTCTCGCTCTTCACGGAAAGGCCCTCGAGCTCTATTCTCAATCTCCTCTAGTTTCTTTCCTTGCAGTCCCGCGGGCTTGTCAAGTTCAATTGATCTCCCGAGTCTCACATCACTGCCTAAAGCTGAGGTTTTAGGAACTTTATCATTTGAAATGGATGAACGCTCCCATCTTCGAACCTCAAGTGGCAATGGGTTCCACCAGTTTGGTTCAGACCGTGCGTGCCATCTTGCTCCGCACATCTCCCATAAACGTGACCTCGCTCGTTTATATGCGAATCGTTCATCTTCTCCTGTGAACGAGCTGGTCATCCCAAAATCAATCTGACGTCCAATCTCATTTCCTTTACCCAGAGCAGGTCCAAAATCCGAGTCCTCGTCAGGATCATAGCCTGCTTTGGGTTCCCCGTATACCGAGACATTTGGTCGGAAGGGTGAAGTCTGGTCTTGGTAAACTTCTGATAGAGTTTCTGGGTAGACAGCATCGCTCCCGTCATTTTCGTCGTTGGGGCTCTGCCCACTCTGCGCAACATGACTTGCGGTGGCCTCTGGGAAGAAGAGATCGTCTGGGCCAGCCTCGGCACGGATTATGAGCTTGCAGCGTGCTTCATAAAGTGCGTCCACGAGGGTAATCATCCTCCTGGCCTCGTTCTTTTGAGAAAGTTGAAGGACGGGAACATTATCAAGGATTAAAGTATGAAATGTTGAAGCTAATGTGATATAGTCTGCCGGGCCGTAGGTATTGGCACAGAGCTCGGAAAAGGACCAATAGGTGGCTCCTTCACAACACCGGGGAACTGAAACTTTCCGACCATAGACCAAAATCGTTGTAGATTTCCACGGTTGCGTAGCTTTCATATCCGAAGGCAATGCTACTCGAGTTGCTTCCTGCCACTTCTCGTCATTGTCCGACAATAGAATGTACTTCTTAGGCTTTGCAGCTTTATCGGCAGGCGTCGCCTTCGTTATTTCCATTTGAAAGTCGGGGCTTTCACTCGTACTTTGCCCCTTCCCAGAAACATACTCCATAATCTCTTCTCGGATCGTTTCGGTAGTTTCGGACTCTTCAGCATCCACTGCTTCCACTTCTCTCCGCCGCCAGTCCTTCTCCGCTCTCATATCCCAGATTTCACACCTAGCCTTTAGAACTTCCACAAAGCCAGCGTACTCGTTATCCGACCTTGAAATACTCGAACTGGTCCCATTCCCTAGGCCAAACAAATTTCTGACAAGCCCGCCTCTCGCTGGCGCTATGAAATCCATTCCACTGGCTTTAGACAACTCATCAGGCATTCGATTTGAAGATGCTATAAGAACACCCCCCAATTGAAAGAACGCAGTGAAAAGATTACTGAGAATCTTACTAGCCGCTCGATCCGGCAATTGAAATTCATCCAAAAAGAGAATCGGGGACTTCTCTATCATGTCTTTTGCAAGCCATAATAGGGAATATTCTGAGTCCAAATTTGCATTTTCTAGACGTCGTTGCTCCAAACGTGCCAAAGTTTCCAACATGAAGGTATTGAAATGCCATCTCCGTTTCTTGCGATTAGGGAGGCTGTCGGCAAGAAGATCTACTAGCATGCTTTTCCCGGTTCCCACTTCACCATGAAGAAGTAAGCCCTTCGGAGAATTGATATTTTTCGCAGCTTCATGACTTGTGAGTACCCGCGTTAAAGCAAGCGTGTCTTTCCGCTCTTTCTCGGAGAACAGATGCGCGAATAATGGGTTTCGTCTTAGTGGATGGCCCCGGACTGCCACCGATCCTTCATCATCGTCATTCTTTGAGACATTATCAACGGCTCGACTGAGCGCTCTCAGACGTTTGCCGTATTCGGTTTGAGGAGAATAATCCTTGAGAGTAAAATAGAGATTCTGGAGATGTAGCGCGAGCCGCAATTGATGCGGATCGGGATCTATGCTTTTTTTCTGAAGAAGACTGCGATATAAGACTAGAGGATTGGTGATTGTGAGAGCTGTCATTTGAGATGCAACTTTTGCTGACATTGTTTGGATATCTTCATCCTCGGATGTGGATGTTGACGAGAATGTAGTCGTCACAGACTTTAGCCCAGGAACAAGTACCTAGGTATTTAGGTGCTTTGTCACTTGACCTTAGCCCGATCCGTCGCATTTGACTCTTTCGATAATCTGTCATGGATGGCCTCATTGCCCGATGTATTGGGTCAGTTCTAGCGGCAGTTATTGAAAGCAATAAATCTAGCGTTAGCAGTGAAGTAAAAGGCGAGTCCTTGAAGGAATCGATGGACAACGGGCAGGTAAATAAAATGGTGCAGCGCAAAGCCCATACTTCGAATTTGGAAGAGATATCTAAATCGGACATGGAATCGAAAAGTCTTGGAGTTCACGCTGTTAAATTCATGTCAGAAATTTTTTGATGTAAACAACTGTGCTTTCTAATAAAGTAAATGAAGTTCGTTGGTCTTTGTGGAAGGTGAATATTTCTAGAAGGTTGTCAGCACCTGGAGGGTCCTCGAACTGACCGCCCTGCCGAAACTTTAGCGCGTCGGGCAGAATCCTCTCCCCGTCAACTTGATCTACCGCATGTAAACAACCTTGAAGAAAACTACTTTGCAACAGCAGCGTCCGAGTCCTAACGTCGCATCGAATTTGGACGATGCAATTTGGAGAAAGCTTCGTAGAACCTTTTCCCAGACCAAGATAGCCCGGCATCTCCTCTTTCAGCAACAACCACGATGTTCTCGCCGGCGACAACAAATACTCCTGCCGTCTCCGCTCGCACAAGCAGACGGCGGCAACGGCCCCTCTCGAATGAAGGGTCAATATCACAGCCAAAGGCGAAGAGGCAGAGAAGCGCTCTGACCGACCAAACATACAAACAGCCCGGCGAGCACTCGCCCGAGATGGCAGAGACGAAGGCTTCGAAGCCACTACCGATTGCTAGGCAGGAGATTATCAGGGAATCTGGGCCGCAGAAAGACATCGTCGTAAGAGGCAAGAGGCCAAGGCCAACGGATCGCCATAATAAAGCAGATGGGAATACTATTTTGGTGAATATTCTTTTGCTCCAGGATGACAACCGCAGCTAACTAGGTACCTCTCACAGACAGCAAATGATACTTACACCGTGAGCAAACTTCTTGCTGTACCGGAAGGTCTACTTGCAAACACCGCAAGTTAGTAGATGCGCTGTTCCTAGCTTTGCAAATCTAATTTGCGTATTTAGGCCGACAACATGGGGCGATTCATTCCGAAAGCGGTTATGGACTCACCCTCACCCATACACATGCTACCGCATGGCTCTACCAAAAGAATACATCCCCTCCCACATCTTATACCTTCGAACTACCTCATCCATCAAGAAACTCCACCGACCCTCTCCCCCTTGGCTCTTTGGTTTCGCCTCCGGCATCCTCCCCAGAACCTGGACTTGTTGTGGTGGTACCCCGGACCGGCAAAATCACATACTGGGAATCGGTCACTAGTGCTGCTACCATGGGTCTTAGGCTACAACGAAATGGTGTCGAAGATGTCATTAAGTTGCAGTCAGGAGAAACAGTCATCGAGATTCTCAATGCAGAAACTGCCGGATTCGTCCTAGCTCTCAGTACTGGCAGAATTGCGTACATGAATGTGAGGGACATGCAAGGTCGACCTGTAATATCTGTGAAACCTATCGAGCCCTCTCAAACCCATCCTGTGGGCATATTTGGCAGCTTGAGGAAAGCATTACCAACATTTAATCTGCGCGAGGATATTGCTGCTGTCAGAGCTGGCCCTTCTAAGATACGCAATGAACGGAATGTGGTTGTGGCGACCTCCAAGGGCAAGATTCGGTACTTAGATATGCAGCGCGGCGGGATTGTTCAACATCATGGAGAGACCCAAGCGCGAGAAGCAATCGTCCATGCAATAAAGCAAGCAATACCAGCATATTCCGAGCTACTTATCGAAAATTTTGAGCTCCTCGACTTTGCCTACATCCCAGCGGGCGAAGCAGAACAAGCGGGCGATGGCGTCCACCTATTACTCTTGACTTCCCTTACTGAGCGAGACAGCTCTAAATATTTCCTCATCGAGGTAAAATTGCTCGGCAGCGATCTCAGCATCGGGAAGATACGTCCTATTGAGTCCTACAAGACGCACATCAACAAGAATGCGACATCGAAAACTCGACTTCTCCTACCAAATCCTGCAATTGCTTACGTGGTCTTCGATAGAGCAGCAATTATAATCTCGATGTCAACGCAATCGGATTACACTGATTGGCCGTTGCGGAAAGAAGGTTATTTGACACCTGAGTCATTTGAGGACGTGGTGGCTTTCCGACCTGAGATGGATATTGAAATCGTGGGATCTGGAATGGAAGAGCCATACCCGCCGCCAGTTCGTAATCTGGATGGATTCAAGCCACAAGGTCATGGACCAAAACATCCTGCGGCCGTCCTTCTCGTTCGGGGTGTAGGCATGGTACGCATAGCAGCTACTGATGTGAAAAAGCTCACCTCGGCCCACCCTCAGCAAGTGTCCGCCAAGAGTAAGCTTGAACAGGCAGTATTCTTTGCGAGTATTGACAAGAATCCCATCAACTTTGCTCTACGACCTGAAATGCAGTTTCACGCTGGCGATGTTGGCGAGGCAGCTTTAGAGCTGAGTCTCGATATTCTGAAGTCGGAAACTCCTCACATTCCGTCGGTACCCGCAAAAGTCAGCGACAATCTAACGAAGAGGTCGATTGCCCTGCGTGATCTTGCACGCTATTTGAAAGCCAATGGTGTGCAGCTAGACCGAGCGACACGGTGGCGATTACTTTGGGACGCCGAGAAGATGGCCGCGGCCACGACCCTCTGGAACGAATACGACATTCGTATAGGCGCAAAACCTAAAGGCCAGAAACGCGGTCTGATCACAGACATTGTTGAGAGCATTCACGAAGACTACAAAACAGAGCCAGTTGCGGAAGACGGTGAGCTTGATCGCGTACGGCACTGGTTCATTAAGGATGTGGACAGACTGGAGCTTGCCGCACCTTGGGCATATCAGGTGATCAAACATGCTTACCAAGATGGCCAAAAGGGTCACGATCTTGTGGTGGAATTGCTCAGCGAGGCCAACGACGTCGTCATGGGTGTATTAAAAACTGCCTTCAAGTTTCGAACGGCTAATGTGGAGTTGTATGGTCTCCAGGGCGAGCCTTTGGAGCATGGAATTCTGAAATCGAACTATGAGGGAGTTTCCGAGGTTTGGACTTCACCAACAATCGTTGTGGAAGCCGTTACGAAGCAAATTGCTCTTGCGCATCATATTTTAAAGCAGTACTGGGGCAAGCCAGAAAAGCCAGGGATGCCAAGCGCTGCTTTGGTCAACAAGCTGAGAAATGAACATGCCTCTCTTATCGACGTCGCTATCCGATCAAGCAACGAAAGGGTGCGATACTGTCTAGCTTATGCTCAGGATTCTCCGCAATACCAGATCGAAGCAGAGCAGCTCAAGGCAGCACAAGAAGAGGCACAGAAGGAGCAGATCATTGCGCTTGCGGGAGACTTTTCATCGGCTGACGAGGCCATGGCGTTGGCGGAAAAGCATGAAATCCTCGAGACTCTCGCATATGTTACGATGTTTGAACTAAACGAATGCACATCAAAATCGACCCGAGGAGACAATGCGGCGAAGGAACGTCAGGAAGCTCTCGGGCAACAAATTGACCACTTTTTCGCCAAGTTTGGGAAGAAGTGGGCTACCGCTTTCTACGAATTACAAATCAGCATTGATGCAATGACTACCCTCCTCGATCAGTTCAAGGAGCACCAAATGTATTTGACATCTTTCCTACGCGAGAAACCCGAGTATGCCAAAGTTGCGTGGATAAATGAGATCATTTCTGAAAATAATTTCGATCAAGCCGCAAAGACTCTTCTTGATCTCGGTCTTAAACGGGAACAAGATATTTGGAGCAAGAAAGTCGAATTAAGCATTGGCAAACTGGCTCGTTTGACTGATAGGAATTGCAGCCAGCAGAACGGGGAACTGATTCCAGATGAAGCCAGAATTGCACTTGCGGCCACCCAGGATCAACTCGAGCTTATCAAGATTCAAGACACAATTTACGGCTGGACTGTTCCATCGATTAGTGAAGCTATAGATGAGAATGCGGAGCTTGACTTAGCACTCGCAGAACATAGCTTCAGAGGCTTGGGAGATCAGCCGACTTTCTTGACGTTTCTTCACGACCAGATGAACAATCTTATCAACCACAAAGCTATGGATGCTCTGTCGTTGATCGACCTCCTCACTTTGATGGATGACAATGCTCCAGTGGGCGAGGAGACTTATCGTTGGGAGCAATTCTACTTGGCACTACAAGCCACTCGGTATGGCATCTCCGACAGGCAGGAGCGAAGCTTGGTGCAACGGGTGATATGGCGAAGATGTATGTTGAGAGACGACTGGTCTGACGTGAACAACACGGACGGTAAAGATGACAAGCAGGTTTCTGAGCGGTTAAGGTACACGGCACTATACCGGACCTTCAGAGCCTGCCTCAGAAATGGTAAGTCAGGCATCCCCGAGCAGTATGTTTCTTAAACTAAGTTTGACAGGCCTATTCAACAAAAGCTCAATCGTCACCCCCATGAGCCCAGAAGAGATTGCCGGTGCTTGCACAGACGAATTGGACCATCGTTTTACCGGCCTGGACGACAGTATTCAAGATCGAATCATGAAAGACTACCAGAAAGAAGATGACCAATTCCTCATTTACTTTGAGAAATGCAGATTGAACAAGTGGTATGTCAGCGCTTTGGATCAAGCAAGACAGGATTTCGCGGAAGCTATTGCAGAGGAAACCAAGGATGGGAAAAACATGATTGAAGCCAAGGACGAACTGGAGAATATCGAGGCAGCTATTGCACAGAAGGAGTTGAGCAAAGCTGAAGGTTTATTGCGGGCAAAACCCCGGTATAAGCCAAAGGTGCGGGCCAACGGGGTGGCGGGGTCCTTTCGAAGCTCAATTAAGCAATATTGAGCTATGAAATTTTACAGCCATGTCAATGGGTGGATTGTACATTTAAAGGAGATGCGAAAAATTTATTGGACTTCAGCGGCGCGGGCTGGGATGAAGGATATGAAGCGAATCATTTATCGTATTGTAAAATAACATACCACAGATCTCACGTGGTCAAAAGGAAGTGTACTTCAACAGAAATTGCGTGGTGTAGTGATTGGTACCTGCGTTGTTTTCCTAGAGATTGGATGGAGGGGTGGAGACCAATAATTTGCGTCTGTGGGGTTGAGAAGTGGCCCAAGCATCTGGCTAAGATGGCAAAGTCAGGGGTGCTGAGGAGATGGAGTATGAGATGTGGCTTCCTCTTCTGGAAGCTTATTTAGAATGCTGCATAATAATAATTTTGGCGGGGGTTGACATGGAGATTAAGATTGTTCCTGGTTCCTGCTGTTGCCGCACCCGGCCGACTCGGAGTAGTTGGGCGAAATCTGTGTCAACGGGCGAGAACTCGAGCTCAAGACTATCATTCCGAAGCAGAAAATAATAATTCGCGGTGGGATCTCACGACTCGTTGGCCTGCTTCGCAGCGTTCTTCTAGCCGCACTAGACCCCGTGCCAAGCATGTCCGTGGCTATTTCTGATTCTGCGCTGAACAGGTCCCTGAAGCCGAAGTACAGACGACGAAGGACTAGTAGACAGTAAACTGCGAAAAGTGTACCGAAAAGTGTACCGTAGAAGAATGCAGTTTCTGAATTGATTCTGAGCTGGTGGTTGTATTATTAGGTACTAATTCTTCATTTCCGAGACCAAAAAAGGATTCTCCTCCTGCTCCACTACTGTACAGGTACACTACGAACATTTGAGCTTAACTCATAAGTAAGGTTTAGGTGGTGAAGGTGCTCCACAGTTAGCATGAAACGGCCAGAACACCACCGGCACCTCCAGCTGCAGTTCGTCGTTCGTCGTTCGTCGTTCGTTGTAGCTTCCTCAGGCCTCAGGCAGCAACCTACACAGCGCGGCGTGCGGCTTGCAGTGCAGGCCAGGGCCAGGACTATTGTTGTTGTCGGTAAGGCGCCCTCCCTTTTCCTGCAGCATACCCAGACACCACACCACCTAACCTGGCCTGGCAGTTGTCTCCAGCAGCCCAGCCCAGCTCTCCCCAGCGCTTTCGTGTCTCGTCTCTCGTTCCTGCTGCGGCTGCTGCTCTTCTAGAGAGCCATAACCATAACCATAACTACAACCATAATCATAATCATAATCACGAAGTCTATCTGTGCGCCACCGCCCACGGACCATCGACGACAGATAATTCTCTGGTCCCAAAGGTCACTCACACACCGTCGCACAGTGCCGCCCAGATCCTCCGCCTCCCCTCCTTTCAAATTCCAACTTTTCAATTGTTTGTACTTGTATGATATCCTTCCTCCTGCGCCTCGATCCGCAAGTACCCTCCGCCCGCCCATTGCCCGAGCAAGCTCTCGTTCTCGCTGCTCCCTGCTCCCTGCTCCCTGCTCGCTGTGTCCAATTCGGGTGCCTGAGCTTTCGCTTCAGTAAGTCCATCCAGCCAGCCAGCCCACCAGCCCAACCTAATCCAACCTACCGCTACCCTACTCTACCCTTCTCCAACGTGCAACCTCACGTCGACATCAAACCTTCATCCCCTTCCCCATCTCCAGCAACGACACCTGGCCGTCGTTGGCCGTGCAGGAGGAGACAATCACTGTCGCCCTGCATCATCTGGGGAGAGAATCACGCTGAACTTTCCTTGCCACAGTCGTCGCGTGCGTTTGCACTGAGCTGAAGTCTGAGCCTCGCGTTTCTCGACCGGCCTTCACCACTTCTCCCAACGACGTTGACGCTCATCCCACTGCCGAGCTCGTCGACGAGCTCTCCACATCCTTCCGATGGCATCCTCATCCTCAAATGTCGTCGGTGTCCACTATCGAGTGGGCAAGAAAATCGGCGAGGGTTCTTTTGGTGTAATATTCGAAGGGACAAACTTGTTGAATAACCAACAAGTTGCTATTAAATTTGTACGTTTATTTCTCGACACCACGGAGGTCACACCGATTTATTTTTCCTGTGGATTACGGGGTCTAGGATGCATTGGCAAGGTCTTTGAATATGTGCTCACAATTCCCCCCTTCTAGGAGCCTCGAAAGAGCGACGCACCCCAATTACGAGATGAATACAGAACATATAAAATTCTTGTTGGCTGCCGTAAGAATGCTAAACCCTCTCATGAGAGCCGCGGGACTGATGTCAAGGCAGCTGGAATCCCTAATGTCTATTATTTTGGCCAAGAAGGCCTCCACAATATCCTTGTCATCGACCTCCTCGGGCCATCACTCGAGGATCTCTTTGATCACTGCAACCGCAGATTCTCTACCAAGACAGTGGTCATGGTTGCAAAACAAATGGTATGTATCCGTGCCCTTACAAAAGGGACACCCGTACTCACCATCACAGCTGTCACGAGTCCAAACAATCCATGAGAAGAATCTCATATACCGGGACATCAAACCTGACAACTTCCTAATCGGTCGACCTGGTTCCAAATCAGCCAATGTGATCCATGTGGTGGATTTTGGCATGGCGAAACAATATCGAGATCCAAAGACGAAACAGCACATCCCATATCGCGAACGAAAATCTCTATCTGGAACTGCAAGGTATATGAGTATCAATACACATTTGGGACGAGAACAATCAAGACGAGACGACCTGGAGGCTTTAGGGCATGTTTTTATGTATTTTCTCCGAGGAGGCTTACCATGGCAAGGCCTCAAGGCTGCTACCAACAAGCAGAAGTACGAGAAGATTGGCGAGAAGAAGCAGACAACTGCAATCAAGGATCTATGTGATGGGTTTCCAGAGGAGTTCAACAAGTATCTGAGCTACGTTCGGAATCTAGGCTTCGAGGACACCCCCGACTACGACTATCTTCGAGATCTCTTCACCCAGGCATTGAAGAACACGGGCGAAGTTGAAGATGGCGAGTACGACTGGATGAAGCTCAACAATGGCAAGGGTTGGGAGGCAATGAAGCAGCACCCATCCCACAATATGCTACATCAGCCAAATGCGGTCCCAGGGGCATCACAAAGAGAATTACACGGAACCACACGAGCAGGGAATAGCACTCCGGGAGGCCAAATTACTTCCGCCCGTTTAAACGCGCCGCAACCCCCGCCACCGTCCCCAATGAAACAGGGGATGGCAAAGACGCGCGATCGGCCAAACGCCCACGGCGGTTTGGTCCCAAAACGCAGCAGCGGAGCGGCGGGGGGCCTCCAAGACGTCGCTACTCCAACCGGCTCAACCCAGGCGCAGTTCCAGAACAGCTCGAACAATCTCCCCCAAAGAATGACACCACAGCCGAACATGAGCCCTCAACCCCCGAACGGAAGGAATCAGGAGCCGCAGATGTCCGGCTTCCAGAAGTTTATGAAGACCATGTGCTGCGGTTAGTTCTTGTGGCCCGTCACTCTGGATCACGATGACTGATTTAACTTAGGATGAATACCTCTCCTTGACTAGACCGTCCCGCATCCATTGATCCCCCACCCCAATTCTCTCTCCTTTCTCCGAAGGCGTTAATGACTCAAACCCGCATTCGACATCCTTCCTAATCAGATCTACCTTTCTGCATCGGAGCAGAACCACAGGCCTTCTCCACCTGCCTTTGGCAGTACGACTCTCGCTGTTTATCTCTAAATGTCCCATCTCGGGCCACACACTCTCCAAGGATAGGGAGCGTGGCTCATGTCCAAGACTACTTCAAGATTAATATTATGATTTCCGTTTCATCAGCATCGCATTCCCTTTCATCGCAGCTAAACGTACAAAGACGGATGGTCACGGTTGCATTGAAGGGACTTCACGATAGTTAGCTTTCTATTTCGGAGCGAAGCAATGGCGAATAGGTGAAATAGATGCATTGGGCTTGAGGTTTCAGGTTCACAACTCTATGAATGGAAAAGTTACAGATCAAAGATCCCCAGTGAATTCATTATGTGATAATGCTTTAACTTTGTGCATTTCTTTGATACCAACGGAAGACGCCCAGTTCCATGCTTTCCCATATCTTACAATAGAGAACCCTCTTAAAGTTCATACACCCCCCAAAATTATGTCAACTTTTGCTTGATGAAGAAAGACCTGAGATGGGAAAGCTGCCACGCGCAGGTAATGCCTAATACTACCAGTTGAACCATTGTCCATCTGACGACTCTTGCGTTTGTCGACTCGGATTGATCTCTGAATTCGGCCTCTCGTTCCTGATAAATAGTCAGTTAGTTCCGTTCCTACTCAAACGCTGAATGAATATGCGAGACGAAGTCCCGGAATCGAATGTGGTTATACAGGGGTCTGTTGCAGGAGGTTGTAGCCAAGGTCCAGGTATAAGGAGATTCTTCCTCTTCCAAGTTTACAGGTCTCCCAATCTTCCACTGGGTTTGAGAGTTTGTAAGATCTTTTATGCAGATAGACAATCCGCTCCCTGATCTTCGCAATACAAACGAGATGAATTCATCACTTACACGCTGGAACACCTGCTCGCGTCTAATATCATTTAATCTGCCATTCAAATCTTTAACCTTCTGGACAATATCCTGGATCTTTCCTTTATCCGTGCTCTCAATGGCGCTCGTCTCTCCAATGGCCAAATCCAGAGTTAATTTGATACCACCCATAGGATGCAAAGCTGAAAGCCACCCTTGATTGCCCGAGTTCGAGGAAGGAGTGAAGCAGATCTTGTGGTCGCCCGAGTCGGCGGCTGTGAAAGTAAAGCGTCCTGACGAGGACCCTTTTTGGGAAATCACGCGGTGGTCGTTATCGAAGACTTCCTGGTTGATTGTCAGTGAGGATCTTGAATAGGGGGGATCGGTTGAGGAAGGCAACGCACATCAACGGAAATGTAGATATTGAGCCCATCATGTTTAGCCCACGCCTTCATATTCTCGTCGTATTCCTCCGCAGTATAGTGTCCTACAACGAGGGTGTCCTTGGGCAGCTCCTCGAAGAAACATTTCGGTGTTGTGCCGTCGATGTAAAAGTACAGAGACTGCACAGGCGCAAGCAGTGCGCTCAAGGACAGAAGAGGAAGTATTGACCTCATATTGACTTATTCGCCGGGACGTGGAGGCAGTCGTGGGTGTATTGACGTTGGCGTTGGCGTTGAAAGGGGGTGAGAAGCCAATGTGGCATCTCGTCGCGCGAGCTCGACAATTTTAAATGTCACGTGCGATTGCACTGATCTAAAGCGCGTCACTCGCAATGACCTTTAACAATCCCGTCAATCGAAATCTATCAATTCTTCATCTCGAGTGGCTCATTCTATCACAGGAATATTGATTCACGATGACTTCTAGCGATGTGCGCGACATGCTAGACCTGCCAGACGCAGCATCGCGGCCGGCAAAGAAGCAGAAGTTAGCAGCACCACGACCCGTCCTCAAAGGTCTTGCACGCGAGGTCCAGAATCTGAGCGGAGACAACCCCATCGCGATCGTACCAGAGGTTACCGCGTTCAAGAGGCGGCGTCTTGGGACCCGGAAGCTGGCTGCGAAATGGGAGCTTAAGGCGTTCTCGAACTCGGCCAGAGCTGGAGATCCCCTCGTTCTACGACACTGGAGGAGGAAGACAGAGGCTCGTCCGGAACCCGTGGGAGAGGATGGTAATACGGAGGAAGCAGGAGAGGCGCCCAAACTTGAAGCGCCGATTGAGGATTCTACTTTTGCGAAGTTCAACGTTCATGTCAATGTCCCGGAATACACTGAGGAGGAATACAACACGAAACTACAGAGCCAGGACTGGTCGAAGGACGAGACGGACTACTTGATTGGTCTGGCATATGAATACGATCTTAGATGGCCTGTTATATGGGATCGATATGAATATCAACCTCCGGTGCCTGCGGCAGGCCCAGATGCGATGGAAGGTGTTGTCGTGGTGCCACCAAAGATCCGGACAATGGAGGATTTAAAGGCTCGATATTATTCGGTTGCGGCGACGATGATGGCTGAGCGGAAACCACCCATCAAGATGAACAGCGCAGAGTTCAGCTTGCATGAACTCATGTCGAACTTCAATCCTGCTCTTGAGGTAGCCCGCAAAAAGTTCGCCGAAGCTGCTTTCCACAGAACGAAAGAAGAAGCTCGAGAGGAAGAGAGTTTGCTCCTAGAATTGAAGCGCATCACAGCAAGATCAGAAAAGCTGAGCGAGGAGCGAAAAGAACTATATGCTCGACTGGAAGCCCCTATCAGTACTAGCAATATCAGTCTCTACACCACTAGCCAAGGCCTCCAATCACTATTACAACAACTCATGCAAGTATCGAAGAAGAGGAAATCGCTCATGGGATCTGAGGGCATCAGTCCCGCCGCTGGCCAGGGTGGTCTGAATCAACAAGCCAGTTTCGACCGCCGAGACAGCCACGTCCGGGGCGAGTCTGTCTCCGGGCCCAGCGCGTCGAACAACAAGAAGGGCCCTGCACAAGGCCCCAGCGAGCGGCGGCAGCTTACTGAAGAGGAAGAGAGAATCTACGGCGTCTCTCGTCATGAGCGCATCGGGACAAGCGGTCCCGCGTTCCGCCACGAAAAAATCAGCAAGCCTCTCGTCAGTAAATCTGTCGCCCAGCAGCAAAAAATCACAAATGTGCTTGGAGAACTTGAAATTCCTGGCAGACTCATCATGCCAACCGTTGAAGTTGGCGAGGCATACGAAGGCCTTCTGCAAAGCATTATTACGCTGGTTGATTCCAGGAAGTTAATTGACAAACTTGACGGGGAGATCAAATTTGCCAAAGCCCAGAAAGCAGAGAGGGAGAAAAACGCGCGGCTAGAACGGGGAGAGCCGCTAGATAGTGACCATGAGGTCAAGGTGGAGGAACGGGAAAAAAGTGTTGCCAGGAGTGTTAGGGGAGGCAGCGCTTCGAGGAGCGTCAGGGGTGGGAGTGCTCATCACAAGAGGAGCGCCAGCGTTCTTAGTGGGGCGAGTGAAGCAAGTACGAAGAAGCAGAAGAGATGAATGAGCCATAGCATCAAGAACGCTGTCTTTGTAGAAAACAAGATTATAATACTCAGTGTCTCACTTTCACGCCCTTTATTTCGTATTTTAAGAAGCCTTTCCGGGGAATCAAAGCCAAGTAAATACGATTTTTAGTGTTCATGTGTGCAATCGCTCCTTGGTAAGTTGGTCAATGACCAGCAGTGCCATGGTAAGATATAATACAAATATCTGCGCAGAAAGCGATGACTTTAGAAGGTCTTCGGTGGCCACTGCGCAGGGCTGTCTCGCCAGCTGCCCCTCAACTTGACCAGATCTGTTCTTACGGACAGCGGTTTGGTTTGGCTTTGTTCCAGTACATGGTTTAATTCTTCTCGTGACGTGTAAATTATCCGCTACACTCTCTAATACGGCATCGCCATGTAGATAACTGCCATATTTGAATGTACTTCTGTGTTCTGTTTGTAGAATCGGGCAGAGAGAGAATATTCACATAATTATTTAACTTCACAACATGAACGGACAACCAGGAGTCAGTGTTCAACGCCGTAATTTTCCCTTCATCTTTTCAAGTCCATCACTCCCACCCTCACATATAATTACAAAGCCCAATGGCTACCAGAGCCCCATCCCATATCATCAAATCATCTAGAAGAACAAAGCCGTCCGCTCAAGGTAGAGTACGGCCTTTCCCTCCCAGAAGAACGGTGCTAAATACAAGAGTTGAAGAAAGCTACTGCGATTAAAATGAAAACCTACACAAGCGATGCAAGAAAGAAATGCCTCCATTCGTATCCCAAGAAGGGGCGGTGGGTCCCTCGTTGGTCTGAAGAGGAATGGGTATAAAAAGGAGATTCGTTTGCGAGACGAACGTATTTGTTCCGCACCCAGGAGTAGGTCGGTTCGATTAGGTTTTGTGAGACTTAGAGAACGGCCGTATATCGTTATGCTTCGTGAGGAGGGTAGAGGCCTCGGATGACGCGGGCTGGATTGCCGCAGACGACGGTATACGGTGGGACGTCCTATTGAGTATATTAGTAAAGTCTCTGCCTTTGATATAAACGCGTGCGTACCCTCGTGACAATGGACCCTGCTCCCACCGTGCTGCCTTTGCCAATAGTGCGACCAGGTAAGATGGTCACACCGCCGCCAATCCAGCAATCTGCATCAATGGTGATCTTCCTGCCTAGGCTGGGGCCCCTGGATCCCAGTCGTCGCTTTGGGTCAATGGGCAATGTCGCCGTGTAAATATTGACGTTTGGGCCGATATTGCAGCGATCACCAATCTTGACCTCGCACGTATCGAGGATCGTACAGTTCTTGCCAATAGCTACGTCTTGCCCGATGGTAATGTTGTATCCATAGTCACAATTGAAGGGTGCTTCGACAACGACATTGTCGCCAACTCGCCCGACGGGTGTCACGGGCGATGCTTGTGTCGGTGAGATGACATGTTCACGAGGTTGGAGAATATCCCTGAAGAGGCGAGCTCGCTCCTCAGGAGAGACACCGTTGTTGGGGTTCGTACTGCTGTTGAAGCGCCAGCAGGCACCGTTACATCGCTCACGTTCCAAGACAAGTTCCTTGTCGAAAGGGAAGTAGTGACGTCCAGCGAGCATCTCTTCTTTCTGGGTTCGTTGCCGGTTTGTCGAGGCAAGGTTCGATAATGCTAGTTGAGCGGCAACTTGCGGGTTGCTGTGGGGGCTTTCGGAATGCATTTGTGGGTGAAGGAGCTGCGGTAAGGTTGAAGATGCTGATTGTGGTGTACCACTGTCTGAATCTTGTCTTCCTTCTTGTCTGCTAAGATCGTGAAGAGGCCCAACGCGTTCATACGCGTTTTTCAGATTCCGATCTGGGTAGGCACTACTTGAGGCAGTAACAGGAGTTGGTGTTTGCTGAGCATAAGAGATAGTAGAAAGTCGATTGTTTTCGGGACTTGCTACAGATGCACTAGGTATTGTGGACGCGCTTGGTTGGTCATCGTCCATGCCGATAGGACGGCCATGTTGAGGGTCGACTCGGAGGCCTTGACCGCGATAACCGGGCAACGGTTCTCGACGCCCATTGCCCATGTGAAGCGAGTTGTAGGGAGATGATTGGCCATATGCTGAGTTCTCGTATTCCCCAGTCTTTGACTGGAGCGGAATGGGTGCCTGTTTCTGTTCGGTCTTTGGCCACTGGCCTCGTTGCTGATACCCCGAACAGACAAAGCCCCCACGAAGACAATTATTACCTATTACGATGTAAGTTTAGTCTCAAAGTCATCAAAATCGAAGCGTCTTCCAATAACTTACATTCTGGCTTATTCTCGTCGCATTTCTTCTTGCGTCTCCTGCAAGTCATGCAACCAGTTTTGGTCCTATTGCTAAAATTTCTCTTCCTCTTTTTCGGATCTGATTGTACTGACATCTCTCTTCTGTCATGCCCATACCCACCATATGGGTTGGATCTGTCATCGTCACCAGGACTGGTACGTTCATAGTCATGATGTTGCGCTTCTAAGCCCTGAGAAGCTCGCTGGAGAACTTCCGAGAGGTGCTCATCGGATGTAATTTGACCTTGTTGAGAATATGGACGAGGAGGCCATGGGTCATCTTGATTACGAGAATCATGGTGGTCGTCTCCGATGAAATGCCTGTAATGGGCATCAGACCCATAAGATTCACGTGGATCTGACTGTGAAACCGGGCGAAGGTTTTCTTCTCGAGCTCCGTCAGACTCTGTGGTCGCAGTAGTAGGGGTCTCCTTCGTTGACGACGGGAGGCCGTGCTGGTGATACGAATTTGCTGAAGATGAATTTTGGTCAAGTGAAACAGACCTCTTGCGTTTATGTGACGTCTCTGTGTCGGCCGTGTAGGGGGTCGCAGTTTGGTATGGATTCCGTTCACCATTAGCTGGAGGTATCCAGTCTTCCCTCTGGGTCGTTGTGATGGTGAGCTTCTCCTGTCCCGGGGGAGTGATTCTCGGTTGGCCATTAGATCTCTCATCGGACCCTCGCCTTGACCCATTGCCATTGCCATTTCCGCTTCCATTCCCATTCACTCCATTCGTTGGGCTTTCTCCGCCCGACGGCTCTTTGCCGTTCACAGCAGTAAACCGCGACGTAGGCGACTCCGTCTGGACAACGATACTATCTTCTTCAGATGCCATTTCAAAGTCGGACAAATTTTTCAACACTTTCTTTGTTTCAACTGCTCCCTCCAGGATCTCTCTGGCTAGAGTAACGAGGTCCTCCCTTCCGATCGAGCTCTGAAGCGGCGCCGTCCCGTCAGAAAACCGCGGCGGCGAGGGACCCCTCCCCGGACGCAAAAGCGCAAGGTCAAACTGCACGGGAGCTCGTACTTGAGCCAGCTTTAATAGCTGAAAGGCTCGTGAGCGTCGCAGGTATCAGTGGATATAGAAATCACCGGTTCCCTTGGAGAAGGGATTCCAACAACTAAGATATCAGACACACCCAGAATAGATTTCCTCCCAACGATCAATGAATCGCAACAAGCTGAGCTACAACTTCGATGTTGATGTTGTTGCAATGGCGTTAGTGTGATGCGGTAAGGTGCAGTCGCTTACTCGAAAGGCGCTCGTTTGCTTGATACCTCCTTCCCCATAAATCGAGAGAAAATCAGCTCTACTGATTCCCACTCTAAAAGCACGAGCGTCAGAATTCCAGTTCAGTTCGAAGTGTAAATTTCCACGGGTGCTTCTACATCCGATCGTCCCTTGAACGTTTGGGGATGGCTCTAGTCCTCTCTCGTTCCAGCTGGCGTCTGTATCGGCCGGTTCGTCTGGGGACTTTTCTGACTGTCTCCTAATCCTGCTGTTTACTTTGTTGCTCACTCTTCAGTATTGACAAGTGCAATATTGGTGAGCCGATCTGATCCAAAAGCCTCGCTTTCTGTCCCTTCATCAACAAACGGCGTTTGGTGTAAGCAGGTGGACGCGGCGGAGCCTGCGTTGCGTAACAATGGACCTTGCGATCTGCCTCGACGCCCTGATAGCATGCGAGTGCAGCGTCCAATTCCAAAGCCTCCTCTTTTCTCGTTTGCGCAGAGTAATATCTCTTTCTCTCGATGGCTTCTACTTCTCGCGATCTCCAATGTCACAGTTGACTCACTCACTCGTTCAATTCACGTGGCTCAGCCGCGATAAATTTAGAAGACGAAAGTGAGACCGATGAAAACGAATATTCTTTGCCCCCTCTTTTCTATCTCAAGGTTCCTCTGCTTTCTGGGTCTGCACGGCGCTGACACTCACTGCAGACGGTTAAATTGGTCGAGTTCCTTGTCGTTCAATAAGTCCGGATGACCCTCGGATGCGAATATGCGATTATGGATCCGGGTCCTGGATGTTGTGGGGGAGAAAATAAAATGGCGAACTTTGAGACCCAGCGGTTTGGTAGCGGACGACGCAAAGAATATCTCAGCCGTTGGGCTGTCCGCTGCCAATATATTGACGCTGGCCTGTCCAGAATTCGTCATGGGGCCCGTGGCTTTTAAGGCGGAACCATATCGCGCGCCTATTGCGGGACCACACGTCGCTAAGAAACCCTGGGTGGTTCAGCTTCTGGCCTCCCTCGCTGCGTCAGACGCTAGACTTCTTTATTTAATCGCGGCCCAGTCGCACTCACTACTTGCGAGCTTGGCTTGACAGACGACCTCCGCAGGCCGGCAGCAATTTCTCATAGTAAGTAAACTTCTGACTTATACCCACAACCCTGGAGCGCCGTTGTCGCTGGCAGCATTTACAGTGAGGTAAGCACAGTGGGCTAGATTACAGTACACTTTCAAAGTTCCTCGCTCCAGCAAGGAGGGGGCGGGATCACTGTGATAGACCGGGGCAGGATGAGATGAGGTGCATATGATATGGCATGTTTCCGCGCTCGATGCTCGCGGAAAGATGGGAAGCCTCCCAGACTGGCGCCGGCAGATCAGGGCTCGAGAGCATGTACAAGCAAAACGGACCTTCGTACAGAGTACATGAGATGCGATAGGGACCAGGTTCCTTGTCTTCCTTGCCTTCCTCGCCCACCCTCCTGTGCGTCCACTCGACCCTCAACCACTCCGAGCTGAGCGGCTGGCTGCTGGTTGGGACTGCATCACACTCTGGCGTACTACCCGCGAGAGCTCCAGCATCCCTGCTCTGCCGCCCCATTGGTTGCCGCTGGTTCGGCGGTTATCTCGATTGGGCAAGGCTGCAATAAATTTCGAGTCCAACCCTCAAGAAGAGTGCACAAGCCCGTTCCTACTGTATCAATCTTCACACAAGTCACTTCATTGCATCGTATCGAGTCTATCGACTCAGGGCTCCGAGGCAGACATTGGTGGAGAGCGATGCAGACTCCCAGAGGCTGTGTCCCAACCTCTGCAATTCGCCAATCTGATGCCAGCCAGTCGACCCTCGGGCGTCTTGGACAGGCTGACACCTCTCCACAGACTTTAATCGCCCGCCAGGCAAAGTGTATCCATTAGAACGCAATTTTGCACACCGAATGCAATTGCGGCGCGCGGCATTCTCTGAAGTTACAGGAAGTTCGAAAAGATTCCTACCGCCTGGATCCTTGTCGAGTTTGTGAAGCAACCCGAATCGATGCCCGAAGATGATGTGGGATGGAGGTCCCCTTGCAGTCGAGTCGGCTGCGTCTCCATGAAACAATATTCCGAGGGGATCAGAGCAGGGTTCGACAATAATAGATCTTGAGGATCACGAAATGTCGATATAAAAATCGCACCGTAAACTCAAATCCAGGAGGAATCACTAGATTCATTTCCACACCTGTTTGCGAGGCCGCAAGTTCATAGGGTGCCACCAGGCGAACAAACTTTGGTGGGTAGTTGAGGCACGGCATCGAGTGATCCGCTTGCAGCGTCAATATTCCTCCAGTTTGCCGAGCGGCGTCTGAGACTTCTTGATTGAAGCGCAGTAGCGGCGAGGGGGCGAAGACGAATTATACTAAGCCCCTCAAATCCCGGATCTCGAGAACGAAGGCAGAAGTTTCTATTCGTCTACCGCTAGGCTGCAATTATGCGATCACCCAGGTCACCAACTCATGGCAAATAAGGTTCGGAATTGGATAGACGTGCAAAAGCAAATAATCACATCCAATTTGTTGGTGTTGTAAGAACGGATCGTAATACTGCCGGTACGTGCCATAGCGCCGCCGTGATCGACAGGTTGATACGGGTCGCTGGATTTCTTCACCTGTTCGAGGATGGTCCAATATCTCAGAGAACAACCCCAGGAATCTCATCGCAAGTTGCGACTCGACTATGGCTCGATTAAGCGCGATGTGATGCGTCCCGCGGCCGGCTCCTTGACTGCCCTTCCATTTGCTCGTAGTGTCTAAAACCATCAAGTGCCCCGCGACAGTGGCACAATTCAGTTGGTAACACTGTGCCTCCCCACCGCATCACGGATCACACCCAGAATAAGTGTCTGTTGATCCTTTGGTAAAGGGGTGTGCGACATGTTGGAAAATTCGGCCAATAAGTCAAAATTTCGTGGGGTCGCCCTGCAGGAAGTCAACGGAGTGGCTTGTTTTTCTCATGGTCTTGTGAGCGTGTGCTTTAGCCGCCTACGCCTATACCTCATTTGCATTATTACATGGCATTGCCGGCTTACGGAGGGTAGGATTGGTCCTTATTACGGTATGCGTCAAGTTTCACGTTACAATTGTCGCAATCACCCGGAATGGCCACGGAGAATTGTCTATTTCCAGCTTACGGAGGTGACCTGGGCCCCTCACGTGTGACAGAGGCTCAAAATATCTACCATTCCTCGGCGATATAATTTCATCTCACAATCAACTTTGGTCGTAGGATTCGTTCCATCATCGATTTGATTGGGCTCTATCAAGTTTGGCTATTTCTTCACAGGCATCAGTGAAATGCAGGCCTACCTTTGCCAATCAACAATTCCTCCATAGCCGCCTTCTAAGCGCTTTACAAAGTTACCACCCTCTCCAGACGCTCACCAACCATCAACACCGAGAACCTGTTTCATTCAAACACATCCTCTCCATTGAGAACAACTGACACTACACCACCACAGCGGTCTCCAACATCAGGCCCACAGAGCGCGCTACGATAAATCTATGCTGGCTTTTCGTTCCTGCATTGCGGCTCCGAGTATATGCAAGAGACAACCTAGAAGGCGTCTCGCTGCAGCGTTTCCCCTTCCCTTTCACATCATATAGCGGCTCCTCAGTCTTCTAGTGGTTAGATCTGACATGATTCGACCTTAAGGTTGAAGTGACTCCTGCGGGGTCATCCTGACAGCGGGGTTGGTGTGATTGGCACGTCATGAGGCTCATAGGGCTATGAGAGACGAATCTATAAGCGCTCATGTTGTTGGATGGCGCTTGAAGGCAAGCCTTGAAGCGACGAGTCTCGGGTACATTGTCCTCACATCCAAGTAGCCGGCAAGGATTGCCTGCAGATACACCACTGTGAGTACCAGCGTTTACGGCATGAGTCAGGGGTCCATTGCTATTAATGTACGGAACTTAGTAACCACATCGTCTACTTTGTATGCAGCATGTAAATAGAAGTCCCATCTCAGCCATATCGTACTCTAAGTATGCAGAATACACATCTCATCACACTTATCCACTGTAGACGCTGCGGGAAAGAAGTGAGTACTCAAACCAATCCCAGTGATGTTGGCTCTTGATGTATCCAGCACCTTTATTCAAATTTGCCGGGGCTTTCCTTCTCCAAATACCAACAGGGAAGCGTCTCGCAGCAAGCTGTTTGCGCCAGAGGTGATGCCAAAGATAGCGTACATACGCGAGTGCGCTCTAGTTCCCCACGTTTTCCAACTATTTTAGAACCACATGGCAGGGCAAGGGTTCGAGCTGGACTCCTGATTCCATTGTCATTGAAAATTGGTAAGTGAGATGACGACGATCTATCGACATTATTGGTCATCTAGTGATGCCTTCAGTTTAATGCTATGGTTGGAGGCGCGTTTCGGCGCTGGGTGACAGCGCTCAGCAGATCACTTCTCTCTGAGACGTACCAAGTGGGCTATCGAAATTTGCTGAGCCAACGTGGGGTCAAGAAAAGAAGACTCATCAAGCGTATGCATTGTACGGTCATAGATATTCAATCTTTTGGGGGGTGGGGGGTTCTTTAGGAGTTCTGGCACATTGCGGGCTTCAAGAGCTAGTTCTCTCCGTAGCAATTACGACTTGGAAGTGCCATAAGAGGACTACAATACGTCGAATATGTGCCACTGGAGTGTTCAAAATGGTTGGCGATAACTAGGGCTTGCTCGATGGCTAGGTGTGCAACCTGGATAGGTAGGACTTTACGATTCCTTTACTCAACTCTGTTCTCGAGGTCTCTGTTTCCAGGAGGATTTTGCAATGTTGGTGGCTTCGCGCCACGCAACAAGCATGCTTGCGGCGGGAACATATCTGTCACCGATCCCAACAGAAGCTAGAAATCTTGAAATAGGGGCGAATTGGGATGAGTCCCGATGTTGGAAGACGTAGTTGTCGGTAAGAGCTGGACTAGCCAAGTTGTTGGAACCTGGGAGTTGGGACCGAGAGAACCCTGACGGCTCACCCGGAGGCATGGTGGCTGGGATTCCAGACCCAGCTGTGAGGAGCTGGTCTGCCAGTGATGTTCATTTCTCTGGAAAGATGTATGGTGTGCATTCACTCATCTCCGGTCGATGTACAGCTGTTCCTGCTTATATGCTAAGCTACTTCATCTCGCTATCGAGGTCTTTCCGTCTCTTAGTAGATTATCGAGGTCTTGCGTGATTTCCAGTGGCTTTCTGCTCATTTTATCTTATGGTCAAGCTTTAAAGAGAGCGAGTAAAGTTATGTGTTTGCATGTTTCTTCGTCCACGGATTCAGTCAGTATGCTGTAGGGTCCCCACCCCGCACAGAACAGCGATGTGGGGACTAGACCATCGAATTTCGTTTGATTACTTGAATGCCAAGTAGATAGCAGGCTGCTTCGAGTTGGGCAGGCAGCAGGATCTTGTCGCGATGTTGGTCGGAAACCCACCGGCCTCGATATTTTCCAGCGCACACCGCGGATGGAACAATGATTCGCTTTCTTGTTACTTAATAGTAAATAATAATTGTCGCGCTCACGCTGCGATTCTTGTGTGTTGAGCCGACAGAGATGGCGCTGTTGAATTATCACTGAACACCACTGTGCCTTGGAGTCTCCTCTCAGACCGGCGAATTAAACCACCACTCCTTTCTGATGGTAATGCGCTCTCTCAAGATGCCATCAAGCTTACCATCTATCACAACTCGAGCTGAAATTCCGAGCTTTTACACCAGCTTCAAACGCGCGAAAAAGGCGTAAAATCAGAACAATTTTCTCACCACACACTTCCAAGTATCGCCAATTCCGATCTGCAAATGGTAGTCAAGCTACGCCTCAAAAGCCTATTTGGACCTCTGCATTCCAACCAGCCCCTTTAGTTAGTGCATTCCCTGTTAGTGCTCGACTCCAAATCAACTTTAGCGTATGCTGGGTAGTAGCTTCCGTTTTGAGGTCACGTTGCATGCTGAAGTCGCATTCACGAGTGACCAATTAGAAATTTGTCCCGAGGAAGTCACTGTAGATTGTTTGGTTTAATAAATGTAGCTTCGCTGCGATTTACACTTGATTCCTAGTAATCGACACGGCAAGCGCGGGATCGTGGATCCAGGCGCGGAGACAAGAATCCTTAACATTTGACCTTCTCATCAGAAACATAGTCATTAGAGAGACACAAATAGAGTTTGAATATCCTCATAGATCGGTGAGAGCGAAGCGACGAAGTTAAAACAGTCTCCGATCCAATTGGGATGTCTGCATCGGGACCCCTTTTCACTTCTCGCTTAAGATGTAGCCCCTTTTGACGACCTCCTGTCCCATCATAATATGAGAATCAGGAACTGGAGACCCTTACCGACTCAAAAACTCTTAAGAACAAAGTTTGAGAGCTTCCACCATGCTAAGAGCATCTTAAAAGACAGAAGCCAAGTAAACTTTTTATTGGTGTTGTGAAGGGGGCTGGTTGTTATCGTGTTCATATGGCTCTATATTCCCCCAGAAGCTCCACAAATTCAATCATGGGCCACTCGTACCATGTTTGGACGATGAGTACAAAACTATAAATGGGAAGTTATAATCTGTAGAACCTAAGGCGCATGCAATCGCTGAAATAATGGCAAATCGATGCCCAGGTCACTCCGTCAAAATCTAGGCTCCGGTAAAGAGCAACCTCACAGATCAAACTTCAACTTTTCAATAATCTGCTTGCACATAGCATACAATCAATCAGATTGAGCTTGTGATTCATAGGCACGTGGAATATTCAAGTTGCAACTTTGCAAAGCTACTGGACATCCCAGATAGAAATGTATCACAGAGCCAGCTTTGAAGAGACAGGAATGGCTACGGAGAGGACGAAAGCAACTTACTTTGAAGAAAGAGACTAACAAGTTATTTGAAAATTCTCAGAATCAGGGCACTAGATTCCATAACTATGTGCCACGAGCCCTATTCCACTCAGCCACGCCCACATCACTCACACTCTCCCACGATATCTGGGACCACTGCTTGATCTCAAAACTTGAAAACAATCCATCCTGATCATTCATTCTAAAGAACATCAGGCCATTTATTGCCAGTTCTTAAACGTAGGGCGTGGATGTTACATGCCGGGGAGGGGAAGGGGGGGTTCTTGTCCTTACTTAGACCATGTGTCCAAGTAAACAGAATGATCCATGCATGTACGAAATAATAAATCAAATTCATAGGAAAAAGACATCAGCAGCGTAGTTCCATCTAGGTCCACGTATTTCGAAGGTTATCTGGGCCTCGCCTGCATTGCAAGAATATCAACCGGCAAAGGGGAAGACTTCAGGAGTGCGGGAGGCATAGACACGCCTCAATTGAGAAAAGGCTGAACACCCCTCACGATAGTAGAGCAAATTAACATAGACCGATAAGATACAGCTGAATTCTGAATTTTGGCTCAACGGTCTGAAACTGACCTCCAGGAGCAGCTCACACACGACTGCGGGGTTAATACCACAAGTTGTAGGTCATGCCTTGTAGTAACTCCTGACAGTTGACATGATGCTGGTAGAGCGCAGCCATCGATCATTGAAGGAAACTAACTACTCGGTTGACACACTCAAGTCGTCATCTCGCGGGTTCCTCAATTGCCGAAGCCGAAGGGCACAATAGCTCATAATTCGGTCGACTACCTCTCGGGGTGGATTCATATATGGAAAAATCCGTCCCTGACTTCGATTCAATGACGAAAATAAGGCGTGTGACATTCTTCAGACACACGCTCGCTGTCCGATCGTCGGCGTTACAGTTGGGTATGTTGTCTGAACACGGGTTGAAGACATTTACTTGTGCTAATCAAGCCCTAGACAGCCGCGCATGGCTTGATAGTACTCCTTGCGTGTTGATAAAGGCGTGACGGGCTGAAGTTGCATCTTCCATATGTATCGAAGCTTGGATATGACAGCAAGGTGTGACTTGCAAGCATCAAGGCACCTCCGTACCTCTCCAAAGTGTGGACTCTAATATATGCCTCGATCATAGACTTTAGGTAGTCATTTGAGTACGTTGCCCTCTTTAACCGCCCTCTTGCACCTTGGAGAACAACGGAAGGGCTATAGAGTTGAAAAGCGTCAAAGCCCCGGCCAGCCTCTTCGTGTGGAAGGGGGCATCAATGGCCATGGATGTGGCTTGCGTGACGGTAGACAGAACGTCGTGTACGATGGTAATTTGTCCCTGAAAAGTTCTCGAGTGACATCAGCACTTCAAAAGTGTGACAGGGCTTAGACAATCGAAATCGTTATCTCTAAAATTGCGATCTAAGGACCGTGTACGACCAAGTGTGTGTCAAACATTCTAGACATTTGATAGAACTTTTGGAAGCGGAGATTGTTAGTTGAACGGAATGGAAGGGGTATCAAAATCGCGGCAAAAGTTTTCGAGCGATGGCAACATGCTGCAAAAGCTTCTAGCACGACACTTGGCCCATGAATCTTTCCTCAGCTATTATATTCAGAACACTGTAGTGTCTTATTCTCTTGACATGTGAAACCTTTTCGATCCAGAAGCGTTACTGCTGGTTACAAATTTACAGGTCTGAGATTTGAGCGAATAACGCGTTACGAACCGAAGGATTTGAAGGCGACAGAGATGAATTGATGAGCTCCATCCACACGAACGACAAAGCTGCATCTAAAGAAAGCGAAGAGGGATCTCACGAGATGATTACTTAGCTCGCAATAAACAAGATATTATTTCAGCCAAATGAGCACATACAGCCATCGAATGGGCGATACCCCTTTCCAGGCGCGGGTCTCGTAAACCACAACACGTGCGATATTGCATCCTAGACAGGAATCATCGATTGTGAATCCAGGCTGTTTTAAGACGCGGTGAGTCTGATCGGGATTCATCAACCCGAATTGCTCAGTGAGAAGCGTAACTCCGCAAACATGATGAAATGTGGGCTGAAGATCCCAACCCGGGCAACCAGGCAGACGGGGGCTACTTAGGACTTCTTTGAATGAAGCCTGGGTCATAGGGCATCGTAATAGGAGAGCAATTGAGGTCAATTCGGAAAAATTCCGAGACCTGACAGAGCCCAAAGCCATAGAAGTTGTGCCGAAGTAAAAAAGGCCATACATAATTTGGGGTAGAAGAGGTTCATTGAAGGAGTCTGAATCAGCCTTAGTCTTGAGATCCGTCTATCTGAGATTTGCAGCCGAAGCTGCGGCAAGCATGTCGCGCAAAGGCATCGTTTTGGGGAAGTGACGATGGGCCGCTAGAACACGTAGACGGGTGCTCAGCCACCTCCATATTCGATCATTTTATGAAGTTCGCTCTTTCCCTTGAGCAGCAGGAAATTACAAAAATCGTATCCACGGCACTTGCTTTATTCTCGCATTATGGGGCTCCACTCAACATGGTAACTTTGACATTTCTCTAGCGCCTCTAGAGAGAGGAAGTAGAGGCTCCAGAGTTGAAAAATCAGAAACAGAAGAAGAAAAACGAAACAAAACATGGACATCAACGCCGGACAGCGCGGAAGAGAAAGTGTGCCAATTGGAGGCGGCATCTTCCGTTTGGCATCTTCAGGACCTGTGGTACGAGCCGAGGGCGCAGCTGACAGTTGGAGCGCTGAGAAGACGGCGGGTTGCCCCTTGGCGAGTAGTGGGGAGGTGATGGACTGCCGTACGCCCACACATTTGAGTTGGCTTGGTTGGTGCCATTATTTGGTGGTGGTGTGTTTTGAAACAGTGGGTAGTAGTAGTAGTAGTAGTAGTAGTAGTAGTAGTAGTAATTAGTAAACAGCGGGACCGGGTTCGGAAAGAGAAGCCACGAGAGGCAGACGCAGACCTAGGCTTGATTTCTTCTTCTTCGGGGACAAGCTTCTCTTTTCTTCTCTCACCCGCGACCACAACACAGCACAACATGAGCAACAACGTGGCTGGTCGCACGATACCTTCGTACAGTCATCGGGGCAGGTCAACGTCAACATCAACGAGAGCAAGCGAGAAAATGGGATTTCATAGCAGAAACTTATCGGTCCAAGTAGTGCACAAGCAAAGGCGTAAAGATAGATGCCCGCAGTTCTCAGTTCTCGGTTCTCTCTCAGCTTGCGTGTGCGTTGTGTCTGCCAGCGCAGGTCCAGCAGGTTCACCAGGTTCACCAGGTTCACCAGGTTCACCAGGTCCACCAGGTCCACCAGCAGCCAATACGAGGCGGCTGCAAATGCCGGCCCAGCCCCCTACTGTGTAGTTGCTTTTCGTCGCCCTTTCCCCTGAATCTGAGCACATCGCCCTGACCCGTACCTGACTTTTACCCCCTGTACAGCAGCTCTGATTCGCCTTTGCCCTTGCAGCCCTTGCAGCCCTTGCAGCTACGCTCTAAATTCTGTCCACGCCAGGGATCGCCGCAGGGCAGCCTGGCAGGTACTTCGAAGTAGCTTGACTGGTGAGTTCATTCACCCTTCGCTTGCTCTTGCTGTTCTCGCGAAAATATCTGCCCTCTCCTCTTCTCCCCTTCTCCCCTTCTCCCCTTCTCCCCCTCAACATCACATTCCTTCTTTTCTTCCAAAAGTCAAGCCCACAGGTTAGGTCTGCAAGTTCATTCATTCTTTACGACAACCTTCGTCTTTGAGATACCGCTTCTCACCACCTTCTCTTCACCACCTCACCATATTGCCAGTCGCTACTTGCATCAACACCAGAACTTCGACCAGCATTTACCAACCTGAACCTTGAACTTTGAACCATCTTCCCAGCCATCTTCGCAAGATACCTCGCAGTCCATTCACCATGAAGTCTACCACGCTCGCGCTCGCCTCTCTCCTGGCCTCTGCCGCCGTTGCCCAACCCCACCGCCAGAACCGACACCAACACCCAGCAAAACATGTCAAGAAAGATGTTGTCTGGGTCACCGACTGGGTCTCTGTCACCGAGACGGTAGGAATCACAACCACTATCTGGGTCGATGAGGGGTTTGTTCCATCTACCTCTGCCGCCGCGTCTCAACCCTCCTCGTCTCCCAAGGCCGCCTCCGTAGCCCCCTCCTCCTCAGCTCCGCCGGTTCCTGCCCAATTCTTCGAGCCCGCCTCCAAGCAATCATCTCCATCGGTCTACGTTGCACCTAGCCCCTCTCCACCTCCCTACGTGGCCCCCGTTCAGTCTGTACAGCCAGTGTCGGTTCCGGAGATCAAGAGCTCCGCACCACCTGCGCCCGTTTATGTTGCCCCTACCACTACTGCTCCAGTGTACACGGCTCCCGCATATACAGCTCCAACGTCCGCGGCTGCACCAGCCTCGTCGGCCCCAGCAGGCACTGGCTCTGGCTCTACGGGCGGTGCGTGCTCATCTGGAAGTCCATGCACTGGAGATTTCACCTACTATGATGCCGGTTTGGGAGCATGTGGCATTACCAACGATGGAACTACAGACAAGGTTGTTGCTCTTTCCAAATTGATGATGGGCGCTCAATCGAATTCTGGTGACGGAGCAAATGCCAACCCATTCTGTGGAAAGACCATCACCGTCAAGTACAAGGGCAAGACGACCACCGCCAAGGTTGTCGACAAGTGTGGAGACTGTTCTCATGATTCCATTGATCTGTCCAAGGCTGCCTATGCGGATTTGGCGGACGAAGGCCTTGGACGTGACAAGGCAGAGTGGTACTTCAATTAGATCAGCCATCTAGCACTCTTCATGCATGCTTGCAGAGTCGATCTCTCAGCACACGACGGTCAGTCGCTAGTCGACTTTTACGAGTTTCATTTGCCTCGGTTACATTAGGAGAATATGGAAAGAACAGCAAGCATACAGCATCAAAATGCTAGGTTTAGGATATCAAAAAACATGTGGCAGGGGTGCCTGGAGCACGGATCAGAGGAGTTTGGCACGAGCTCGTCATTAGACTTTCTTTGTAAATATTTAGACCTTAGTGTATGCACCCCAGAATGCACTTTTGTTGCACATTGATACCAAACATTCCAAAGATGACTTTGTGACGTATATTACGGCTACCACTTAATCGATTAGCTATCGAAGAATAAGGCTTGAAATGAGGGGTAGATTCCGAGATCCTTTCGACTTTTGGTGCGAGGCCCGACGTTCTGGTCAGGGCGTTCACTGAGCTTGGCCTTCACCTTAGGAACCCTCCTGACGCGCGCGCTTCGAATACCAACAGTGATGGCCGAAAATACGACAATAAATCACTCGTCTGGTTGGTCGCCTGCATGTTGGAATATGCCTCGCCTGACCACAATCTTTGAGGAATGTGTTGCTCGGCATCATTGAGAGCTTTTATAAGTTGCCTTCCCATCCTTATTCCATATCATCTATCACACTTCATAGACAAAATCACTCTGGCAGTGTATTTCATTTATAATCATTCAAAAACCCCATCTTAATACATTCGCAAACCACCCTTATCCAGGATGCCTCAAGCTTTAATATACAACACCAAACCACTCCAAGCACCTCTCAAATTCAGTATCATCCCAGAACTTCCAGAAAATGACCCACCATATTCATACAAAGAATTCGAAAAGAGCAGACTTCCAAGCCCCTTCCCAGACCCAACTCTCCTCGACGTTCTAAAGTATGTTCGTCCTCCCATCATTAATGAATACAGAGCTAACAAAAGCCAGGGATTGTGAAAGCAACCCAGAGTCTCTCCGCTTCTCAGTCGCAACGCCAACCCACCTAACGCTCAAGACTTCCAAGCTTAGCACCAGTTTCTGGGAATTACCAGGTGATAAAAGCGCTCATGACTATTTGGAAACTAAGGATGAGCTGGTTGCTTTGGTGGATTCGCTGAGGAAGGAGGCTGCAGGCAAAGGAGCGAGTCGGTAAGTGAAAATGAAATGTAGAAAATGAGATATGCCTTAGCTAATGAAAATGTAGTTCCGTCTGTGTGAGAAAACCGGAATTGGGTTGTAAGATCCTTGTTCGGGTGCAGACGAAGGAGAAAGCTAGATCGATGTGGAGTAAAGATGTTTTGATTACCTGTGTTACTATCTCTCCTATTCAAGAAAGGAACGAGGAGGATCTTGCACAAATTATATTTTGTTGTGGGAAGTCAACGAGTATGAGACTTGGGTGGTTTGGGATTAGATGGGGTGTTGATTTGAGGCCTGATGGAAATGCTGAGAGAAGGGGGTTGATGAAGAAAGTAATCGCTTTAAAGAGGGGTCTGAGGAAGGACGTTGAAGTTGATGATGAGAAAGAGCACTTGCTTGTGGGATAGCTGGATCTATCCAAGCTACTTTGTGTACTAGATGAAATGCGACTTATTTTAAAATTCATCTCTCTTCCGGAATCGTGTGAAGCACTTTGTCTCGCGTGACAGCAGAAAGTTATTTTGTTAATACAACGTCCAGGAAAATTTGCAATCTTATGATGATGCTTCGCTCTCAGCAGGCACCAACACCTTCTTTTCCTCCAACATCTTAGCTAGCTCCCCGTTCTGGTGCATCGCCACCAATATATCACACCCTCCAACAAACTCCTTGCCGACATAGAGCTGTGGTATCGTTGGCCACTCAGAATACTCTTTGATGCCTATTCTCAGAATTAGCAATTTACTTAATCACATCTCACATTTCTTGACATACCTGCTCTCAAAGCCTCATCCTCTAGTACATTGAACGCAGAAAACTTCGCCGGATCAACACCCTGCAGTCCCAAAATCTGAATGCTCGCCCTCGAGAACCCGCATTGTGGCGTTTCTGGTGTCCCCTTCATAAACAGCACAACAGGTGCAGAGCTGACAGCTTTATCAATCGCCTGCCTTGTTTCTGCAGAGAGAAATCGCGCAGCTATGGGTGTGATTCGTGAGTTGAAGAGCTTGAAGGCGAAACTCGGAGCTGGCCGAGCTGCTTGTCGGAATGCCTGTAAATTTTGTGATTAGCATTACGCACGTAGTTCACGGAAGTTGGAGAGCTTACCGACGACAAAAGTGGCCTCGAAAACATGTTTGCTTAATATGCTGTGATGGAGTTGAAATCAATCTTGAGTCGATGACGGGAAGTTGAATTTCCAATGCGGCTGACCAATCAGAGCTCAGTAATCAGACAAGGCTGTGAAAAAGATAAGTCGTACGACAATCAACCACCTTTCTTTCATAAATCCATCTTTTTCCCTCAAACAAAATATGAATCTGCCACATCATCTCCAAAAATTTGCTGGAGACTAGCAAAACCGCAAACATGCTTCAGATGATCCATCCCGAGCACAACGAACATCTCAGGCAAATCTCTGGTTCAGAAGGGACGCCGTTCTCGGCAGCAGCATACGCAAACGATGGAAAGAAGCATCTCTTGCTCGCAGCCAGTGGCTCCGTAGCCACTATCAAGATCCCCAATATACTGCATTCCCTCTCCTCGTATTCGAACCTATCTATTAGACTCATCCTCACCAAGTCCGCTACGAATTTCCTCGCAGGACAGAGTGCCGAACAGCCACATATTGATTCTCTACGGCATATCAGGAACGTGGATGGCATATTCCTAGATGAGGAGGAGTGGATTCACCCATGGAGGAGAGGACAGAGTATCTTGCATATCGAGTTAAGAAGATGGGCGCATATTCTCGCCATAGTACCCCTCTCCGCGAATACGCTGGCCAAAATCACGGGGGGCTTTAGTGATAATCTACTTACGAGTGTGGTGCGGGCTTGGGATACTACTGGAGAGATCGAAGGAGGAAGAAAGAGGAGAATAATCGTAGCCCCGGCGATGAATACGGCGATGTGGAGACATCCGATCACGAGGCGGCAGATTGCGGTGTTGGAGGAGGAGTGGGGGGTTTGTGATGAGGTAGGGGATGAGGATAATAGCGAGAGATGGTTTGAGGTTTTGAGGCCGCAGGAGAAGGAGTTGGCTTGTGGGGATGTGGGGGATGGGGCTATGAAGGATTGGAAGGAGATTGTCGAGGTTGTTGAGGAAAGGTTAGGACTCTCTCAGTAGACTTGGACATTTGGAGCTATGGGGTACGGCGTCCGGAATGCTTAGGTGGGAAAAGGTTTGTGATGAAGTTCTAAATGTCTTGGAGTAGTTCCAGATCATTTGAAATTAAAATCTTCTCTATTTCGTTGGGAGTAGTAATTCCTATTTGCAACGCTTCCGGATACTGTTGAGGTTGGTAAAGGGCACGGGTTTGTGATCTTTGTCATTCGTTGTGTATTAAAACATAATTGGGCTCATCATTGCTCCCTTGAGCCTTTGAGTAAGGGTTATTTAATGCCATAAGAGTTGCTGGCTGATCTGCCTATATTTAAAGTATTCTTTTGAAGAAGGCTACCGATCTCCTAACATTACAACAAACGCTTTCTTTCCTGCATCTCACATTCGTTGTGCAAACATCACTTTGTTCAACCGAGAATACCTTAAAGTTCCCAAGCTACACTGAAATTTGAACTCCACATGCCTTTTGATATATATAGTTATTTTTAACACAGGGCAAGTGAATCAAGAGATGTAATTTCGACCGGCGAACTACAAGGAATCTTCCCGGGGTAGGGATGAAAATAATTTATATGCAAATAAGCACAAATCCTGCAACCATTGGCCATTATGTCTTGGGCTATATTCAAAGTATTTCTGGTATATGGAAGCTTATGGCAGTTCGATTGGCCTTCAGGAATATTCACTGCGGGGAAAGTTCCCTGGCGAAGATTAGCCCATGGTCTTGCGCAGTGGTTTGCAAATTTTATTTCCAATACTACTTCTTCTGTTGACTTGGGCCAACGCGAAAAGAACTGATTTGTACATTCATCTCTGCTCGGATGCAAACGCTGCAAGCCACGTTCGGAAGAACTTACAAACCTATGCCGTAGTTGTTGTTCTCGTGTCTGGGGAACATCGCCTCCGTCGCGACTTCCGTGAACCGAACTTTGCGACTTCATCAACTTTAACTGTAAGTCTCTCCAACATCAACTTCAGCAATATCACCCGAGCAGAGTGGAATTGAAGCTCTCAAATCTCGAAACAAACTTCACCGCCATCTCCGTTGAAGCCACCATGGCCCGGTACATCTCTAAAGTAAACAGAATCGATGTGAAGGCAGTACCTGCAACCCAGCGCCCCATCAAAGAAGCCAGATCTGTCGAGCAAAGCGACAGGCTTCGAAAGCCCAGAGAGACTGTCTCGGCAGCCGGTGTCTTCAAGAGCACCAAGTCCAATGCACGCGAGAAGAAATATCGCAGACGCCGCGAGCCAACTCCAGAACCTGATCTACTCCTCGACCTCAAAGGTATTTCCGAGCCTCAATCATTACATAGACGTGACGCTGACCACCCATCCCAGATGGCATCGATACAGCTCGTACCACCATGCTAACCAATACCAAAGCGACCTTCTCAGATATCCTCGCAATCTTCACTTCCCAGCTCACAGACTCCCGTGCTGCTGATGAAACGTTCTTCGAGAACGCAGACCGTCAGGCCAGAATTCTCAGCGCGCCTCTTGCGGAAGAGTACGTCGAGGCATTCTTCAGCAGAGATGGAAAGCGCGTCAGTGAGACATTCACTATTAGTGACCGCGTCGACAAGTTCCGAATATTGATCGAGAAGGAGGAGACCCAATTGAGTGAGTATTGGAAGCAGTGGGATGAGGTGCAGAACGAGTATTTGCAGCTTGGGGTTGAGGTTTTTGGGGAGAAGGGGTTTGGAGAGGATGGGAAGGGGTTTGCAAAGGCTCGGGGTGAGGAGAGGGGTTGGAAGAGGGAGATGGAGTTGCTGGAGGTGGAGTATGAGACAAGGACTCAGGAACTGGATGAGGAGGTTGGGAATATCAAGGTTGAGTTTTTGCAGGCTATGAAGGCTTCAGAGAAGGTGTGCTGTTATTATTCTGGGAGTTCTGTGATTAGACTGACTTTATAAATTCAGGAACTAGATATTCTCGCGAAGAAGGAGCAGGCTAGACTACTCCAAGCTATTATCCAGGAGTGATTGAGCGTGTGCTGTCTATGTGGCGTGGAACATGTATTTTGCTGGGACTTCGCTGGATCATAACTGCATGTTGTATTCATGCTTAAGATGGGAGCAAGGGAAAAGGAAGATCAATTATACACTTGCATTTACCTGGCTTGCCAATAGATGTTTATGGGAATACAAAAGGAGACCACCACACGTAGTTTGAGCCGTTGTATTTCTTGCAGGGAAGTCGAGAAACTATACAGATTTCGAAATTTTCTGTGTTGTTATTCGTTGTTCGAGTCCTATTAGGGCTTTGCAGAGTAAAACAAGGTCTACCGCCCATTTTCCAAAACGCCCTTTCTACACAAAACGCCAAATTGCTAACTGTCACCAACACACTACATTAGACGTCGGTCTTCTCATCAATAACAACACCCCACTCATGCTGTTCCTTTCCGTACATGATATTTACAAGCCATTGCTTGATCAAACCAGCGTACTCGCCAGTCTCTCCCTTCACCATGGGAATTTGGAGATCTTCACCACCGTAGTTGATGACCGCAACTGGACAAACGAAAAATGCGGTGCCGGCGGCGAAAGCTTCAACCATTCGACCCTCCTTGACAACTTCTGCGACTTCGTCCATTGTGAATTTTCGTTCCACAATCTCAATAGGTTCCAGGCCAGATGATCCAGTAGGAAGTCTCTCGCGTGCTAGTTGCAAGATGCTTCGGCGAGTGACTCCGTCGAGTATGATCTTGTCATCGAGGGGAGCAGTTACCAATTGAAGCTTCCCCTCCTTTGATCTCCATACCACTGCAATATCTCCACGTTAGCATTGCCTGACCAGGAGGTATCAGTGCATCTCGCGAGTTCCGACATCCCTTCTGAATGTTCCGGCCCCCGGGGGTTCCGAGATATTCAAAAAAGGGTGCTGCAACTCGCGAGTCGTGCGAAGGAAATATGTCACCTGGGGGTTTACATACAGAAGAAGTTGCTTGCGCCAGCCTCGGTGACAAATCCATCCAAGAGCCAGAGGACTTGATCATAACCTCGAGTTCGTGCTTCGCTGCTGGCCATCAAAGACGGGCCGTAGTTGGCGCCAACTTTTGCGTAACCAAAGCCTCCAGGCCAAGCCCTAACACCGTCTTGAGAAGCCAGAAGCTTCATACCCTTCGGCGAGCCTAGTGGTGGCATAAATGTCGAGATGATGAAAAGAGTGGCTTCTTTGGGAGAAGCTACACCAAGTGCTCCTGCAGAACCGATCATCGTGGGCCTCAGGTAGAGGAAAGTGCCAGGTGTTGGCAGCCACTTTGGACCGTCGACGGCGATCATAGCAATGATTAGTTTCTCAAGCTCTTTGGGATCGAAGCCGGGCAAAGAAATGCGTGTTGCGGACATGAGCTGTCATATTGTTAGGACCGATCGCTCGCAGATTCTGCTGATGCTAATACCCACCATACGCCTGCAGTTGCAGTCTGGTCTGAATAATCGGAGCTTTCCATCAAAACCTCTGTACATCTTCATGCCCTCGAAGCCTATCCATTCAGATCACGTAGTCAGTATTCCTTCTTCCGTAAGAGTCTGGAGTAAATCTGGAATATGCTCTGTCTCAACCTCCAGATCTACCAGGAGGAATTGTAATCTGAGGAAGTCGAACTTACACTCAGTGGCGTAATGAAGAACAGAGGCAGTAGGAGCAAGAGACAAATTCCCATATGGTTTCAGCTCTGGGGCATCCCAACCAGTGGTCGATGTCCACTTTGCAGTGATCATATGATCAGTGCACTGGGAAGAAGTGGCTATAATCGGATCGCCAGGTTGCGGGACAGTCATTGGCGTCTTGGTCTTGGTGAATGTCAATTTCGAAGCATCGAGTGATCGGAGAGAGGTTTCCACGCCATTGGAACGGTCTACCAATTCAGGAGCTGTCTGAGCAATCTTTTGAGCGACAGCAGAGGCAGAGAGCTCAGCTGTCTGCTGCACATGTTGCGGTGGGGTAATAGCGGAGGGTGCCATTGTGCCTGAAGAGATGTTGAAGGAGGTTGACAATGGGATTGAAAGAAGGAAGAAGAACGAAAGATGTACGGAGTAAGAAGACGCTTTATGCAATTGAGTCAGAGAAATATTGGTTTGGGCCCTTGGCCTAATGATTGTTCTGGGAAGGCGGTACCAAGGGTACATGCGGGCACTAAACGAAAAGAGAGGGGGAAGACGTGCAAAGCTCTGTAAAATCTCCACTTAAGAGATTTTGCAAGCACTTTAACAGCTACGTCGTCCTGAGCTCTTTCTCCATAAAGATCCGGGATCCAGTTTCTTGCCGTGCCGTAGGCCGAACCAACCTTGCGGAGCATTCGCCTGCCAGCTACAGTACAAGCTCGATACGTAGTCTGACCTCTGCCCTTGTCCACTGGGGCTTTGTGCACACCTGCAGTGACGTTGGCTTGATGCATGCCTCAGAGATCGCGGCGGAGTCACCGCTACTTTAGAGAGCCCGATATCGCTGGCTATAGACATCTCAAGGGGAAAGCCGTTGGGAGATGTTACTCGGAGGGCGTCGTGATCGTGGTCGTGGTGTAAAATTGAATTGAAAATGAGCAGGGTGCGGTGTGCTCCAGGTGGATTTTATTCCGCGACCGCGAATAGCCGAAACTGCCTTGCCTTGCCTTGAGCTTGAGGCTTGACTGGACTGGACGGAGCACATGACTGGTCCCAGAACTCCAAAAGGACAAAGGACAAAGGAGAAAGGGTCATTCAGTGGCCACATGCCATGGCGCTTACAGTATTCGATTTCTTGGGTACTGGTGTTATTTCATCCGTATGATTGGATTATTCGGCACAATGTCCTCTCTGTACAAAGTACTCTCGCTGCCTATGACGCCGCTTTTTTCTCCTTCAACAGTTGCTCCTCTTCTAACTTTTCTCTTACTCGCTGGGCCTCCTCTCCAATGCCTTTCACTCCCTTTACCCGCTGCCTCTCTTCATACATGTCTCGGCTTTTCATGATTCTTTGCACGATTTGCCCGGCATTTACTCCAGCAAAGTCATGCATCCCAATCTCTCTATAGATGCCCATTTCTTTGGGTGCAGTATAAGGATCATACGTAAGTGGCATGAAGCTCGTCGGACCATGATAGACAGCATCCGGGGTACCCCATGGAGTAGAAGTGAGGTAAGCACGCGTTGGCGTAAACGGCGCCCCAAATACCACGGAATTGACGTACTATACTCATTAGTAGATCCAGCAGAATGACATGATATTCTTACCTTGCATTGCAGAACACAAAGACCTCGCTCATATATGTTCATTATAGGATAATTCACCCCCTTCCAGTGATTAATTACCTCGTCGTCATGGACCCCAGCAACAACAAATGCTGGTCCATAATCTTCACCTTTACCAACTCGCTCTTGAATAGCTTCTTTTCGATACCATCCTTCTTCTTCGCCGATCTTCTCTTCTGCCTTGATCACTTGTCGGAGAAACTCAATATGACCAGAGGAGAAGAGGTCAAACCCACCATCTACATAGACAACGCGCTGGCCGGGTTTCGGTTGTGAGCCCTCGGCGAGGGAACTGAATATGCCCTTTTCCTCGGCTGTATGGTCTTCTCTGGCTTCCATAGACGCGGTCCAAAACCAAATACTTGAGCCAGGATGAAGGCCAGTTTGATCCGTAGCATATAGTCGCATTCTCTCGGTCATTGCGGCACCTTCAGCCTTTCTCTCTTCTGCGCTTCCCGAGCCTTCCTCTCCAGCTAATAGCTTGGTCAAAGACTTGATGAAATGAGAGCGGGTGCAAAGTAGCATCCTTCCCACGAGATCCGTTGTGGAAATACTAGGAGTACGTTTGACTACCTTGAATCGACCGGCGGCTTTCACATAACGATAGCAATCTTCTCCGCTACTGTCAGACGTGATATCGTCCCCGTGAACAACATATTTGCAGCCGTAATGGGAGATCCAGGGCAATGATGTAACGTAGGGTGCGTATGGTACCGATTGAGTAACCCATCGACACGCATCTACAGCAGCGATTCTTGAAGAACAGAATCAGCGACTTGTTCTGTAGTTGGCGCTTTTGGCTTTACCGTTCTTCCAAAGTCATCACCGTTGGGCCTTTATTTTCCAGAATTGCCTCATCGGAGTGGATACCCACGAAAAGCTCTGTACCCAGCTGGCGGGCCTGCAGCATAGCGCCCGCATGTCCTGAAGTAGACTCAGTACGGCGCGTTTCAGAGGGATTTTGAAGGATTTGGCGAACCGTGGTGGAAGAAGTCCCAGCATCCATCAACCCAAATCCGCCCCTCCAGGACCTCTGGCGCGGGCTCCCCGAACGGACCATCGTTCTCTGATATATTGGTGGCGGTCATGGCAATGGGCGATGCACATAAAACTTCCGATGAAGGATCTTGTTGTTATGAGGTACTGTACTGTACTGTACTGTACCGGTGAGCAACCCCCCGGATTGTGGCGCGTGAAAATAGTCTGCAGATGAGGGGAGGGGGCAATCCATTCGCCAATCAGAACACTGGCTCAGGCAGATGAACTGGTGGCTGGTGGCTGGGGTCAGGGCCCTGATGAAAGTTTTCAGGGCTTCGTGGGACGGTTTCGCAAGTTTCGCATTGGCTTCAAGAGGTCGGTCCACGACTTGCCGACCTCAGGCCTCAGGGCCGTTTTCGATATGACGCCCTTGGACTGGCTGGACTGGCTGAGCTGGCTGACATTTGACACAGTCAATACTGATAATCAGGATTGCTATTGCTATTGCTTTTGCTCTCGCTCGCGCCCGCAATGGGATGCGACGAAGTATGATTGGATGTGGAAATAGGTATACGAGTAGGTATAGGTATATAGGAGCAAGGCTGCCAATCCTCATCCTCTTCTTCCCTCTTCTGCGTCTTCTTGATTTTGTGCCCCCATCCTACAGTGTGATGGTGTCTTCCATCAATGCTCCCTTTGACGACGCCGTGCTCTTAAAATCGGGTGCTTGCCCTGACCCGAAGGTGAAGTGAGAGATCTCGTTTCTGTTCCTGACTAGGTAAGCAGCTATCCAGCGATCCAGTGCAGCGCCAAATTACCGGTACCTGTACCTATACCTATTATGCCTCGTGCTTTTCGCTCCTTTTCTCAGACCCAAGATGCAGATGTCGTTGGTACAAACACAAACACGAGTACAAGTGCAAATGCAATCACAAATGCAAACACCCTTACACCGGATCCAGGAGGTCGAACAATCGCAGCCGGATTGACCTTATCCCTCACAGTCGCTGCGGTCGGTGGATTGACCCCTGAAGCCGTGCAGATGAGAGCCGAGATGCAGCGCACGGGTTCCTCGACGGCAGGCGGAGGCCTATTTTCCAAGGGAGGCAGCATATTTGGGGCCACCAAGACATCAACCTCCACGAGGCCGAGCACGAGCAGTGGCCCTTCTGCCACGCCTTCTGAATTGACACCCTACGGTTCCACGACGTCGCGGGTATCGACATTTGGCCGAAAAACGTCTTTTTCGTCCTCCTCCAAGTCGCCCAAAGTTCCCAATCGGAGTCGGACCAACTCAAGCGCAACTCTCAACGTCCACCAGGGCTCCCCAGAGAAACGTGCTCATTCCTCTTCCACGCATTACACAGACAACGAACCCCTACCACTTCGTGTACCGAGTCGCCAAGAGACAGAGTCTTTGCCAAGATCTGCGGATAGCTTCAGGCAGGTAGCCGCCAGCGCCGAAGCTGAGCCATCTCCTGCCTCTGACGCGGATTCCTTTACTTCTACGACGCCATATTCGAATATGTTAGTTAGGCCTGGCACAGCAAACCAAGCCATGGGGTATAATGGCCCAATGCCGATGGTTGCGCCTATACAGCCCCAAAGTCCCACACTGGAGAACATCACATATCAACATATCCAGGAGACATCTTCAAAAAGAATTTCTACATTAGATTATTTAAGAAAAGCGTATGGGCCTCTTTGCTATTATGTGTTAAATACTGACAGTTACTTAGCCACGAAGGACGAGTATACTGGTTCAATACATTATTATTCAACAAACCCGATTTACAGCGAATGCCATACTTTGATACCCGAAAACTTGCGCGACGTGCGACCAACTATCTCCTGCTGGGTCTCTCTCTACCTACCATCGTCGATCTCAATGGCTCAAATCCATTGGAATTTTTAAGGACGCTGAACGCCCTCCTTTCTGAGTTTGAATCCTTCCAACAAATCCATCCACCGGACGGATCATCGTCTTTGTCGCGAGGCAGATTCCCACAGATGTTTAAGAGGGCGACCACTGGTGGTAACAAGGGAAGAAGGCAAAGTTCAGCAGCTGAGATAGGACTTCCGATGGGCAATGATTCATCTGATTTGAAGTCCGCGAATGGAGGAAATGCGTCAGGGGGTGGAAGTTCTGCGACAGCATTTCCTATCGGCGAGACGGAGCTCCTACCCGGAGAGGAATACACACATCTATTAACTCCATCATTACCGTTCGATCCCGATTTCTACGAAACCTTTGCGACTTTATGCGATGTTCTGATCGATTGTTATACGAAACTCATGAGTCTGGTATCCTCTCCGCGCGAATGTAATCCCACGATTGCGGAAATGTTCACCAAGGCCGATGCCAGAGTTAGGAAGATCATTGTACAGGGTGTAGTCAAGGAGTTTGAGGATAGCAGCAGGGGTGGCGTTAAAAGCGAGGTCGCGGGTGTAGGAAGGGTGGTTTTGGGCGGCTTGATGTGAAGATTTGTACATCACTGTTGGCGTTACACACGGGATGGGTGTATGAATTATGGCATGACATGATGGAATAACGATACGCCTAGCGAGCTTTGCATTTGCATCAATATGCTCAAAGCTATATATTTGTAATTTAACCAATAATTAGCTCTTAGCATAAACTGGAGGCATTTAACATGGAGAAATGAAAGAATCCAAAAAGTCTGCAAGTTCCGTATAGTGTTGCGTGGCTAAGAATCATTGGTTCATTTGAAAGTGTGAGACATTGGGATTCAACTGAATCTGGATGCAAGTGAATCTTCCGTATCCGAAATTCAATTTCGACTGCAGGGGCACCGCACAAGCTGAGCTTCCTCGTCCAGTGCCTGCATCTCTCCAATGGTAGGAGATTACATCACACTGTAGTTCTAAACCTGAGTCGAGCGATATTCACAGAAAAATAACAGCCTACCGGGTTGGAATGGGCGAGCAGGGAATCATGAGGTGCGGTTGCAGATATACGAGTAGCAGCATTCCCTGGTTTCACTCATAACCTATGAACGAGAGAAGATTGGCTGCCGCACCAAGTGCAAGTTTTCTCGTGAATGAACCTTCGTAACGAATTCATATCTCACTTTGTCTGGTGGGACTAAACTTCAAAAATATCTAAACACCATGCTATCCCTTCGATAAAAACAGAGATTCTTGCTCGTCTGAACTCAGTAACCATAACGCTTGAAATCAGCATCTACGGCACCGCTGTTACACGGGCGCGTATCAGTGCTTGACTCTATAGGTAATCATCATATGAACAGACTGGAGCCTAGCTCCTTCGACAGAGCTTCTGAGACGGCAAGCGTTGGACCTGACAGGCGTCTTTCCATGAGGAAAGACGTAGAGTGTTCGTCCGGACCCTTAAACAGCCGCCTCCGCTTTCCCATAAGCTATAGACCCAATGAAAAAAAAAAGGTACGAACTCCTCGCATCAAGAATAAGCCCCATCGAGTTACCCCTCATTCCACTTGCGCGACACAAGGGGCAATCGCATAACTATCGATCTCGACGAAAAGACCTCCACTGACCAGAACATCTCCGCCATACCAAGAACAGTCCAGACGCCTCCCACAATCCCACGTCACCCGGTCCCAAAAGACGTCGCAAAAGAAGCTCGAACTCATATCTTCGTCCATGTGGTCTCCTCAGCTAAGAATAATGATCTCGGGATCGACAAGAAGGCAGTACAAACGGTGAATGGGTGGAGGACATGGCGAAGAATTGGCAGAGGAGAGGCCGCAGTGCTTCTGTGGCGGCGCGTTTCCGCAATCCTTCTGAAAGAAGGCTGTCCGGGGACTTTCTCCCAAAGCATGGATGGCTATTGCTAGCTGAGAGATCCCGAGGAACCTCTCTGTTTGTGTGCTTCGAATGCGATTCTTTGAGCGAAGGAGTTGAGGAAAGAAAAAAAGGAAGAAATGAGATCGCGGCTCGAAAATTTAAACTTGTGCATTTTCCTTAGCGCGTGGAAGCTCCGCTCCACTCCACTCCACTCGGTCCCAGTGCGGCATTCTGACCAATCAGCCGGAAGCGGGCGTCGCGACCGCCGTGAGAGCGCGAACTTCTTTGACCTGACCAGACCAGACCAGACTCGACTGCCTGGCACAAAGAAAGAGACCGACCGACTGCCTGACTGCCTGCCTGCCTGATTGCCTGCCTGCGCAGAACAAAAGCTTCTTCCTCAAACTCAGCGGGCTTCTAACTGAAAAACTACGCGCAATTCTGTCTACAAGTTTCGGCTTCTGCGCAAACTCTTAATATGGCTGGACTCTTCGGAAGCGCGAGCAGCACTGCGAGTGCCGCAAACACTCTGGGGGACCTCTCCAAGGACGTAGCTATCAACCAACCGCCCACTGACAGCGTCTCCGATCTCTGCTTCTCGCCTCAGAGCGAGCATCTGGCCGTAGCTTCGTGGGATAACAAGGTCCGAATTTATGAAATCACACAGAATGGAGGGAGTGAGGGGAAGGCATCCTTTGATCACGAAGGACCAGTCCTTAGCTGTCACTGGTCATCGGTAAGCTCACATTTGATTGCGGGGGACTTTAAAGAGCGCAGTAGCTAATCCTTCTCTAGGACGGCAGACAGGTTGTCGGTGCTGGTGCTGATAAGGCCGCTCGAATGATTGATCTTGGAGCTGGATCTAGCGTTGCACAACAAGTTGCCGTACACGACCAACCTATTCGATGTGTCCGATTTTTCGAACCCCCGGGATCGAATGCGCAAATGATCGTCACAGGATCATGGGACAAGACGATCAAGTATTGGGACTTGCGCTCCTCGACTGCGGTCGCCACAGTGCAATGTCAGGAGCGAGTGTATACTTTGGATGTGAAGAAGAACCTCTTGGTCGTTGGCACCGCAGATCGATATATCAACGTTATCAACTTGAATGAACCGACCAAGTTCTATAAGACTTTGCAAAGCCCGTTGAAGTGGCAAACAAGAGTTGTGAGCTGCTTCCCAGAAGCAAATGGTTTCGCGGTGGGAAGTATCGAGGGCCGTTGTGCAATTCAATATGTGGAGGACAAGGATTCAAGGTAAGATGCCTGATTCGGCTTCATGAATTCGTACTAACAAGAGTCCAGCTCGAATTTCTCATTCAAGTGCCATCGTGATCCACCGTCAAACAACATGACAAATGTGTATTCCGTCAATGCCATCTCTTTCCATCCAGTACATGGCACTTTCAGTACTGCTGGATCTGATGGCACATTTCACTTCTGGGACGGAGTAGCTAAGCATAGACTCAAGGGTTACCCATCCGTGGGAGGTACCATTCCAGCTACAGCTTTCAATCACAACGGTAATATCTTTGCCTACGCTGTCAGTTACGACTGGAGCAAAGGCTACGCTACCAACACCCCACAATATCCAAACAAGATCATGATGCACCCTGTCACTCCTGAAGAGTGCAAACCCCGACCAAGCGTGAAGAAGCGGTAAATGGAGTGTGATTTGGTGCAAGGAAAAGTTATGAGAGCATGGAGGACTAAATGGATGGTTGGGTGTATTAAGTGAAAGTTTTCTTTTGCATCAATGGTGGAGATTATAGCATATGGGGTCTATTGAAGGCGTTATGGTGACATTTGCAGCGACGAATACCACAGAGCAGAATCTAGATAGGAATGAAGAAGCATATCGAAATTATTGGACATGAGACAATAATGTCGTAAATCAAGCGTGGAGTTCAGAAAGGTCTTCAGCCAGAGGCCGGGCAACGTCCCACGACTTTCAGCAATAATTTATGTCCTTAGATAGTTTTAGAATGCTTTAGTTCTCTTAGCATTTTGATCCGATTTTATCATGAGAATGGATATTATTATCTCATGTGCTCATCAATGCGGTATTTTAATATCCAATTTTCTATGCTTCAGTGAAGACAGACGGCTGTCGTATTGCGTGAAGCAAAATCATCTCCGTTTAACGCCAATCCAATTCGCCTTTGAAAAATGCTGCCAATATCATCTTCACCAGCTCTTCTCCCCATCTCTTTCCTTGCCTTTCCCATTAGCATGACCATTACCAGTCTTCTCACCCTCATCATCACTCGCGCTTCCCACGCTGTAGCGATCACGCTCCACCTCCTCCGTTGGGGTCCGTACGTGTAGCTCATCCAATTCGCTCTCGTCAAAATCCGCAGCCTCGATATCCCTATTCCCTCGTTTGTGCCTGAAGTTCTCCAATCCCATACCGCTTCTCTCTCTAGCAACCCCAAGAGACATAGGTGTCTCTCCTCCAAATATGCCCTTGTATCCCGCGCGTTGCCTTCGGTCTTTCCAGACGTAGTAGCCCCATGCAGCGGCAGCAATGATCACTATTACGAGAACGATCTCTCCAGACTTGTAGTAAGCTGACCATTTTGCAGCTTCAAGCTTTTCTTGTTCTGCCTCCTCTGCTGCGGTGCTGTTGGGGTGCCCACCAACTGATGTTTCGATGCCCTTTTCTCCATCAATTCGACTGTCTGTTGGAACCCCTCCGATGCTCGCGATGTCAACCTTCATGAATCGATCGAGCATATCCCGCGTTCTTCTGGCATAATCGAATGGAACCATGTGAGAAGAATTATAGAACAAAACATATGTCAGGTTCCGAGCTTCCTGATAAAACCCAGCTGGCTCTCCGTCAAATTCCCAGTCACGGCGTGGTGCCCACGTGCCAGGCGAAAGCTCGAATCCCTTGCCCCCGTTCCACTGCATGTTGCTGATCAGTTCCTCAGTTCCGATATGATTGCAAATTAGATCGTCCGCGCCGGAAAATAACATAGTCGGCACCTCAGCGATAAGATCTGGTAACAGCTGAATGGAGGGTTTGGAGTTGCTTGCTCTGAACGCGCTTCCTACTCCACCATTGCACTCAGTCCAGCCAGTGCGCTTTCCAGGGTCGATGTGAAGAGCTTGCAATACATCTTGTCGGCGAAGATAGGGTGTAACGTTGTCCAGGTCCGGAGGCCAATTCATTCCACAGCTAGGATAGCTATCCTTCAACTTGATGTCATACATATTGACACACTGCATGGTACCATCCGCACCCTTCACCTGAGTATCCCGTAAAATATCCTGAAGGACTTGTTCGCATGAACTGATATCAACATGGTCCTTTCCTCCAGGCTCTCCCAATGCTTTCAGACAGATCGCTTGTTGAGACTCTAGCCTTTTAGCGATGTCGCTGTCGCGCTCGACTAATCCTCTTTCGTATGCAAAGGAAAGGTATGCTTTGTATTGTTCTTCAGGTGATATCCAGCCATTCCCAATCAGCATTCCCTTAAGCTGCCATGGATGTGCCGCTCCCGCCTTGTTTCTGTCCAGCATTGCTTTTGCAATATAAGGAATATGCTGGCCAGCATAAGACTCTCCGGCAAGATAAATCTATATAGAGTCAATGGGCGAACCAAACGAAGTCAAATAGAACAAAGACTTACATCGTCGTGCTCGTACTCCGGAAAAAGAGCGAACCACTTCTCTAGAAATTTGACAAACTGATCTGCCATCTCTGGAAGCTCGCGAACGTAGCTGTCTGTATCCACAAAACTGAACCCTGTTCCTACTGGGTTATCAACGAACATGATGTTTGCGAATTCGTCCCAAGAACCATCATTATACTCGAGTTTTGGGCCCTTCGATTCATCCCCAACTCGATAAGGTCCAATTTCCATTAAAGCGCCATCTTCTGAACTGCAACCAGGGCCACCATTGAGCCAGATGACCGTCCGTTGCTTGTTTCCAATGTGGCGGTTCTGCCAATGCCAGAAGAACATATTCCCGTGGTGTTCCGGAGTAACTTCTATGTGACCGGCATGCATCTTCAGGAGAGGCTCAGGGGCCCCAGGCAGACTGTGTACGAAATAATCTGCTGCCGTCTTGTCTGCATCACTGACGGAGGCAAATACAGATAAGAGACCCCATAGTTTCAAGGCGTGGGAGCCTACGCTCCAGGGTAATCGATCTGGAGGGGAGGCTAGGAACCGCATCGTGAGATGCAGCTTCAGAAAGCGAGGGGAGGAGGTCGTTATGAAAGTAGCTCGAGGCTTGCCGTTGCTCTGCTAATGCCCATGCAAGAATGGGGATGTTGAATTTGTCTGAACGCGAAGTGGCTGATGTGTCTTCCGGGCGACGAGATCACGAAACCGCTTTAACGCGGCCTGCTGCAATCTCACTCCCTTCCCAACACTCGAAATGGGGATGGATTTGCTGCC
>Ga0247778_1000228_pt1 | contig 95702 bp, 97 predicted proteins | sample UWRJL049202B5_FD_179939 | JGI IMG/M metagenome (GOLD analysis project Ga0247778, IMG submission 179939) | Plant litter microbial communities from Arlington Agricultural Research Station in Wisconsin, United States - UWRJ-L049-202B-5 | ecosystem: Environmental > Terrestrial > Plant litter >... | reverse complement strand
TATCTAGTTTTTTTTTATATTATTTTTGTAATTTTTTTTTATTTAATTTTATTTTTTTTTAAAATAATCTCGGTTATTTTATATACTTTTTCCTAAACATGTAGTTCGTTGTGGTATAATTTCTCAACATTTTGGGTTTATTTGATTTTATAATATTCGATAAAAGTTGTATTTTCATTTGTTGTTATTTTAACTGCTCTACCAGTTCTTTTAATATTTTTTCGAATATAATTATAAAGAATAGCAGCGGTTAATAATTTTTAATTATTATAATTCCTGGATAATAACCTGGATAATAAAATTATATTAAAATATTTCCCCTGATATATTGTAATATTTTGTTAGAATTTAGAAATTTATTGATAATCTAATAGAGGTATTATGGAGCGCAAAAATTGTATTGTTAATATATTAGATGATAGTATTATAAATTATGAAAAGGGCGACGTTAGTAATTGATTTATTGAAGTTCCTGGGACGCCGAACATTTTAATATTTTCGTTAGATTGTGCCCAAATTCTTTTGGAACCAATCCCAATTGGAGTTAAATTTGTTATAAAAAAATTAAAAATAATAATAAATATAAAAACAAAAAAATAGATTTTATAATAATATATCCGATTTATATTATCTAAATCGTTATTTTTAATATAGTTCTAATAATTGTTACATTTGAATATAAATAAAATTTATATTTGAAATAATATAAGATCTCCAATATTCGGAAATTATAATCCGGGTGTTTGAGAATATAAAATAAATATATTTGGGGGTGAAGTCTTGAATATTGTTTCATTATTCATTTCGGTTGAGGCGGAGGGTGTAACAAATATATCCAATAATTTTTTAGTTTTTTCCCAACATCGAAAATATTGATCTATTTGATACTTAGGACCCAAGGCCTCCATCTCCAATATTTAAATATATCAACTATTTGTAGTGCAAAAATAAACTTGTAGTCAGTCCATTTTTACTAGGCCTTTTTGCTACCCGCCTCTTATACTAATATATTATAAGATATTAGTTCCCAGTCATTCTCTTATTATTATTATATTTCCCTATATTAATGAATAATAGTCAATTTTTACATTATTTGAAAAAACAGATAATCCTTATAAAAATAATTCGCATATTGGCCTTCCTCAATATCTAGTATATATAAAACAAATTCTGGCACTGAAATTTGTTGGACTATCAAAAAATAATATTAAATATTATATTTTTTTTAAATAATTACTTTTATTTTCTCCTTTATTACCTTAATTAGTTCCATTTACCCGTATATTAAAAAACCTTGCTCCAATAAATATAAAATGAGAGTGAGATATCGATCGAGATATATTTTTTTTTGTTTAATAATAATTTAATAAATTATTTTTAAAATCTAAGAGATAATCCAGAAAATATCTTGTGAATAGCGAGGGCCCGGATTTTGAATTTTTATTAAATTAATTATTTATTTGGGCAATTCCTAAAACAAAATTAATAAATGATTTGGTATTGTTTTAATAAAATCTTAATCGAATTGGCAGATATTCCCTCCAATACCCCAGATCTTTTGTTGTTATTTATATTATTTATAATATTTTGTATATTATTTGAAAATAAGAATTAATATTTGGGAGCAAAAGAAAAGTCTGAGGTATTATTGTGTTGTATTAATGTGTTTTAATGCGTTATATAGTAGACCTGTTGTAATATTTTTCTGGAGTTATATTTTTTCAATTAAATAATTAAAAGAAAAATTGACAAAATTAAAATAAATAAAAATATCTTTTTTTTATAGGGTTAAAAAACCGGATTTGGTTATAATCAAAAAAAAAATTATTATTAGTGGATTTGTAGGTTTATATAAAGTTATTTTATTAAATAAATTTCATCTTATTACGCGTAATAAAAACTGTCAAGAATTTATGATTGAGATCTCGATTATAAATTTTATGTGAATATTTATAAAATTAATAATTGCTACCGAGCTCAGGTTGTTATAAATATTTATATTTATTTATAAAATTTTATTTTTAACAATAATATTTTATTCCAGTTTTTTATAATAGGATTTTCGATTTGGATATTTTTTTTATTACCCAGGTATTTTTTTTATATATTTCCTCACTTTATGGATATCTTTCAGGTTTATATAAAGTTTTTCAAAGTTTTTGGATTCAATTATAACTTTTCAAAAATTGATTTTGTGTAAAAAAATTTATTTAAGTAAGAATTTGACCTACTTTTGTATTACAAAATTTTAGAAATTGTCGATTTTTTGTTTTCCAATTTCTTCAATTTCTTCAATATTATAACGATTTTATCACATCTTATATCGTTATTATTATAGATATCTACGATTTTTCTGACGATTTCCCTAACGACCTACCTCCTTTTTGTTCAAAGAAATCCTCCAAATACCGCTTTGTTGATAACGATAAGGATAATAATGATAAAAAACTCAAGGTTAATCTATCTCTCAATCTAATCTTATTTACAATTTTTAATAATTTATTTAATTTTTTATAAACTCCGAGTATTCTAAATTTGCGATCTTCCCCTCCCAAGTTTCAAAAGTTTATAAAATTATTTTCGAATTGCCTATCCGCCACACAATTTTGTTTAATATTCATAGCAACCTCAAGTGTTTTAATAAAAATAGCTAGAATTTAGAAGTAATATTTGTATTCGAATATGAAAAAGAATCTGAGACCTTGTATTTTGTTTGTAAAACTGGCAAAGGATTATTCGAGATATATATTACCCTCGATAATTATTTCAAAGGGGCCTATTGTAATTGTTATTACATTAATGGAGGCACTCGATGCAATTTTTATTCTAAAAATGTTGAAGATATTCCCAAGACATCTACTCACTGTAAACTCCTCGCCGCCAAATCAATAAACAAAAATATTGGAGGTTTATATTCGCCAAATATCAAAAAGCAGGATTTATAAAAAATAATCGATATAGGTTCTGCGAAAAAAAACGAGAAACAGAAAAAACTAGAATATTAACTAAAAATTTTGGACAAAATAAACAAAATAAAAAAGAAATATTTTAAATCCAATATATTAACCTCGAGCAAGAAAAGAATTGTTGCGAAGCCGCCGTTGAAATTGCCACTTAGCCGCTCACCAAAAGGTAAAAAATCTATGAAACAGATGGAAAAAAAAAAAGCTAAGATTGAGGAAAATAATGAAGACAAAGTTTAAATATAAATATATTTATGCATAAATATTTTTTTTCAGAAAATCGAGGCGTAGATTAAACAGAATAAATAGAGTTTTGAATCACCCTATTCTTGATTTTAATTAAGGACTAATGACACCGTAGGAACAGACTGGCGCCTCAATTTATTCAAAATATAATTCTTATAAGTAGATTTATACGGTTATAGGGGTCCCTTCCATAATACTTTTAAAATGCCCATAGATATAAGCATATAGAACTTCCTTTCTAAGGGTCAAATCGAAGTAATTTCTAGGGTAGTAATAGGGGTTCGGCCAATGAGATTGGCTTATTTAAAGTGCTTACGCCAAGAGGTGAGCCAAGATTTTAGTGTTTTTAGCGTCTTAATCCCTGCTTCAGGTGGTTCTCTCTCTCCTGGCTTCTCCTCAAAAAGACCATTATCCAACAAGTTGTATTAATGGCATTCTCATTTTTCTTCATTCACCGTCGACGATGCTCCTGTTCCATGAAATCAAAATGATCTTTGAATCCTTCAGCCTGAACGACTTATACTTGTTGAGAACTATCATGACTATGGAGTGGAGTTCTGGAGCCAAAGAAGCAAAAAAGGCTCCGACGATCGGTGGGGTGACAGGGACTAGAAGCTACCCCGCCATGCCCGAGATCGGCGGAGCTTCACCGCCCCCTTCTGCAGATATAGAAGGACAACTGCTTCTTGGTCCTAACTTCCCAGCTGCGTTCCAAGTATCTGGCAGTATCATCCATCATGATCCAATCCGAGAGCAGAGAGGCAGGGTCTGCTCCTCCGCCCACTTCGATGTGTTCTGGTGAAGCTCACGTGGGCAGGGGGGTTCCCTCTCGTGACTGCTTTTCCGTGGCTGAATATTACCCCTCCAAAGGAAAAAACGGAGAGACGCTCCAACTTCGACCTGACACCACATCTAGACCCTCAACACTACGCACATCCAAACCAATCCAACGACTCATCTCTGCCAGTACCTGCTCCCAAGACTCTCGTCCGATCGAAACGCTCTGAGTTCTCTACAGACCTCTGTCTTCCTGTCTCGACTGGAATAACTACCCCTCACCAGAAACCTACGCCAAGTCGCTCTCCCAGTGCAATCATACGAAGAGTCTACAATGGCTCCCTCCAAACAAATGTATTCTATCTCCATCCTCTTGCTGTCATTTCAGACTGACATGCTCTTCTACGCAGCTCCTCTACTCATCTCGACCACGTACCAGCCTTCGAGCCCGATGCCGCTGTCAATGATGCGGAGATGCAGGAGGAGCGAAACAACAAGTTGACGCATCTACTTGATGAAGCCTGCCTCCCTGGTGACACAGGGATTACCGTTCGCAATCTCATGGATCAAGACCCGAGAGAGAAGCAGCAAGCTGGTGAGATGATAAGGCTGTTTCTAACTATCCCTCGCCAGCACTGGGAGAAATTGCGCATGATCTGGAAGAGATTTCGCACGGGCTTTGAGGAGCTGGTGCAAGTTGCAGAACTGCTTCTTACCCTCTCTCCCGACAAGAAGGGATCCTTTCTCGATCTCTTGTGTGAAGAGTCAAAGAAGGAGAGCACCTTGAACGGCTCTAAGCCTAAGGCAATTGGGTTCCACCTCAAGCATGGCCCCATCGAAGGCACTGAAGCCGTTAATCCCAACAACAAGAGGTATGCGTTCACTGCTGAAGAGATGAAAGACGGCTACCTTCGAGGTTTGTTGCCCTGCGTTGCCCATCCTATTCATATAGATTCTGAAAGTAGTACAGCAAACGTCAAAATTGATTCCGTATTCCCTGATGGCTCGAGCGTTTCCGGATCCGGCACTCTCATCGGCGAGCGGGTTGTTGTAATGACTGCCCACAGTTTCTATGACCCAGAGGAGGATCCGAGACCCGCGGAGAGTATTACTGTGCGTACCGGTGTGCACGGCAGGTCTGGCAGCGTCGAGATTCGCCACGGCATTTACGCGGTTCTTTCTTTTACATGGTATACCGATCGCGTGCGCACGCAGGATTTTGGGCTCATCCTCCTTGACAGCCGATTTGAGACTGCCATTCCTATGCAGACCCGTCAAACGCCTCACAGTGAGATGGCAGAGGTCTATGGATTCTCGTCGGACAAGCCCTACAACGGCTTGATGCTATGCCAGGCCGTCTCGATGATCAAATACGACCACGACAAGACAGCAGGGATGGTCGAGCATGTTTCCTCTACGTACTATGGTAAGTAACACCTGGTCAAAATCTATGATTCTGATGTGTTGACGATATTGCAGGCGCCTCCGGCGGCGCTGTCGTGGGCAAGGATGGACGCCTCATCGCTGTCCACAAAGGCTTTGTTAGCGTTGATAGCATCCGCAAAGGATTTGATACGGTTGATGGCAAGGTGATCAACCACGCTGTCGCCATTGATCGAGAGGGCAACAACATCGCAGCCTTTATTGCAGTCCTCTATGGCATGGCCAAACATGATTGCGACAACGGTCATGGACTCGGATATGTTGATGTCACTGTCAATGAGGGCACTAGCGTCAAGGTGGAGATGATCAGAAAGGTGAAGGAAGCCAATGGGTTCGAGGGTCTTGTATTCACTTGGTGACTTGGTCATATGGAGACTAGCTTTTTTGGGAAGGGTTGTCGGTAGCGTGGCAAAGCGAGAGGTTCTAGACTAGCGTGGAATAATGGGCCAGAGGAGAATATAGACTTAGCTTCGGTAGTTGGAATACAATTCTGACAATGTCCGATTTGAATGACCAGCCATCGATGCTTTATCTTGGGCCTCAATGAACTCTGCAATCGTCTACCTTGGCTACGACGCCTCTGATGTCGTCCCTTCTGCCAAGGTTCTTGGAAGGCGCTTATTCAATCCGTCCCGCGTATACGTGTCATCGTCAATGCTAAGGTCGAGGTCACTGTCACTCAACTACTCTCACGATATAAGAGCTTCGGCAATTAGCGGCTTATAGCTCACCGTCACAGCAAATCAGAGGCAAGCTTGTTCCGTCCCTCATTTATATCAGCCCTCGCACTAGGTTTTCGGCCCCGCTTTCGAAATTGGCTCCCCTGCTTCGTAAAAAGTTCTTCTTCAGTAACGGCAGTGTGTTTGCTCTTTAATAAAAGGGATCCAAAATTGCTCCGGCAAGAACCCTGTAAAGGAGCAGAAACGGACTCCCAGGCAAAATTCAGTAAGGAAATTATAGCCGAGGTAAACAGGAGGCCAAAATAGGTTCCGTTATAGTGCGCAGGCCCAACTTGGCGTGCTTAGGCTTTGCTCAGGCTCTGCTCAGGCTCTGCTCAGGCTCTGCTCAGGCATGCTCACCCTCGGCTCAGGTTAAAGCGGCAGTTTCTCACGTCCGCAGACTAAAACGGAAGCAGCGAAAGGGGAAATTAATGCTGAGTCTATCGGTATCCGCCCGTGTAGGTCCATGCTTTTGCTTCCTGAGTAGCCATTGCGAAGAGGCTTTGATGGTGGTAGATTCAAAAGATCCACAACGGCTTCGTTTTTATGTATCAATTGGTTGAGTGAAAGACGTTGTTCTGGCTAATTATTTTTCACCGATGACGCTATTTAGAAATCCCAGTTCCGATCAGCCGAGGAGAAAAGCCGCTAATCCTGCTCCTCATCCTTGAATACTTCTTTCATTTAGAGTTTAGCCATTCCAACGCTGTTTGATTTTAGAGGGTGATGTTGTTCAAATTCATGGTGAACTATCTCCAGCCAAAGTGACTTCTTTGGGGAGGCTGGTGTCCCCTCGGTTATATCCTCGAAAGAGGGAGATACCGCTGGCCATGGATTGCAAGTCCCTACATATCAATCCTCGTGCAATACTCACTTCAAAAGTGGTCCGTACAATTATCAACTACCTACTCCATCTCATTCATTCTATAAGCCGAAACATTATTTTCCACTGGCAATTCAGCCCTCATCCCCTGTCCCTCCATCTCATGATCCATCTTCACTCCCTGCATTTCACTAATCCTTCTAACATGACCACCCAACTCTGCCGGCTTCGGCGCATAAGCCTCAAACATACCTTGCATGTCATTCGTGTTCTGGCTTGCAGCAATAACTCTCGCTAGTTCGCTCCTATCTTGCTCCTGCCGTTCCGCATTCTCTCTTTTCTTCTTCTTGATCTTCAGATAGTAGACGAAGCCTCCTGTTGCAAGCAGTAGAAGCACTACGACTGCTGCGACAATAATGCCAATTATAGTGCCTTTGCTCAAGCCGGATTTGGAGTGAGGGGCGTTGATGGGGTGGATTGATACTATCTGGCTTGTGGCGTTGTCTGAAAAGAGACATTGTGAGACGGTGAAGTTTGAGCGCTCGTAGTCGACTACGACATAGCTGAGAGGAAATTAGCAAAAGGTACTCGGGATTCGAAGAGGGCAATACGCTTCTTGGAGAAAGGTCCTTCCAATTATGTACTGTGTATCATTTACGGCACGCCTCAGAGGAAAGTAATATCCTCGCCTCGTGAAGATTCAAATGCAAAGTCTAACCCACCATGACCTCCCCTTCCGCCGCAGCCTCTTTCGCGACTCTTATCCGCAACATTATATTTATGAGGCCCAGAATATCTGCAAGGATCTATCTAGGTTCAAAGTAAGCCGCAGCCTCTAAAATGAAAGCACCTCAAGGCATAACCCCCTTCCCCCGTCCCACCTGCCTTCAAAAAGCAATTCTTGCAATCTTGGAACTGAGTCATTACATCATGTTACATCCTGTTCCACGTATAAAATGTAAATGCTCTCTCACGTAATGAAACCGGTAAGAAGCCCTCTGCTTGAGGGGAACTGACACTTCAAGCCTTCACGGGGATGAAAACATTTGATCAGCGCGGCTTCCCTGGAAACGACCCAGAAATACATGGAAGTCCCGTATTGGGAGTTTATCCTTTTGTATGGGTTAGTTGTAAACACGCCATGTATATTTGCGTCTCAGTCACTAGGTAATCTTCCCATGCAACTGTAACTTCGGCAATACTTTTCTATTTCAAGTGTACACAATATGTCACCTCCTGTTTCACGCTATGAATGATTTCGGTGGCCAAAAAAGTCTCAGGAAAAAGCTTGTCGAAGTGGAGGGGGACGTTTGTTCCTTGACGAGTGGCCGTAAAGGGCGACCCTCGCGTTGAGCCCTGTTTGGCAAGGCTACAGCTGGCATTAAGAGGGCTTTTGTGGCGTATTCAAAAATAAATTAAAATTCTGTAGTAACTGCCAAATACAGTCACCGACTGATGCGTGCAAGGCTGCCTCTCTCTACCGGGATGCGATTTTAAATGTTCCACGCCCAGCAATGGTAGCCAAGCAAGTAGAATAATGGGTTCGTCCTGGAGCAAAGTACGACCATGCCAATAACAGCAGCTGCACATCAAAGTCTTCCATCCTAGAGAACCTAAGTTCGACTACCAGTGCATGACTTCGCTCCCGTGTCTTTTTAAATCTCAGCCTTGGTGACACAAAAACAATATCCTACCCCGCATCAACTAACACGCCACCATCAGCATCAGCTTGCCAATATTATGACCATCCCATTTATTATAAATTGCAGCACATATGTACATGCAGTAAGAAAGTAAGAAGGTAAAACTATTGTCCCGGTGGACCTTTAGTTTCTGGTATCTATTCATTCTAATCGAACCAGAATGCTCGGCAGGGATGCGACGAAGAACGTAAATTGAAATTTTTAATTTAAAGAAACTTCATATCAGATAGAGACGCACTGTATTCGCAAAAAGATGTGGTAAGAAAAACAATTAGGAATAATGGTTGCGCCGGAGATGTTCAGATAACTGTTGTGGTACATTCTACTCTCGTGAAACAAGCGACAACGAGTGTGAAAACGAGGTGGGAGGTGGTCTTACAGTGACCAGGCGCCGGACAGAAACAGAAAAACTCCACGAATAATTGCAATAGGCCCAAGACCACATTTACTTTCCGAGAGTTCCCTGCCCTCGATACGAGGTCTAAAGCAGTGGGGGACCATCACCGAGATATCTATATAAACGACCGACTTGCCCACTTCAATCACGTCTTTTTCTCGGCATACAAATCCTGAAAACATCACGAAGCTTACTCTAAGCACTATTTGATAAATCTTTCTGTCCACACACACCACAATGCGTCCTTCCCTCACTCCTCTCCTCACGCTCCTCACGCTCCTCGCATCCACCCACGCCGTCCCCGACATTCTCTCCCCCGAAGGCGAATTTTCGGCACAAAACTGTCCTACGAAGCTCTCGTACTCCAAATGTCATGGCTCTTCGGGTTCCAGAGGAGGGATTTACTGTGGGTGGTGCGGCGAGGTCCAGGGGACAGATTGGCAAGTTGACAGCCATGTTTAGTGAGTATGATTTCAAATTTGAATACAAATCATATTGAAGACGTTTTGATTTCTTTTTTGTGAATGATGCTCGACAGTCTTAAATATAGAAAAGTATATTTAGTACTTACGTAGCTGACAATATGCGATTCTAGCTGGGCCTACCAAATCAACGGAGATGATCATTCATGCTGCACTTACGGACATCGAAATAGCTGCGAGAACGGGGGTAGCAATCAGTGCCCAATTTAAGGCAATTCTGGATAATAATCAAAGATGGGCTATTGATGGTTTGTTCAGCGTTGTTGAGCATTTGTTATCTTTTTGTTCCATGTGCGTTGGAACAATAGAATCTTTTTTGATGCAGTGGGGTTGCTGAGAAAAAGCAGAATGATGGCAAAATGGAAGAAGATTGGCATGGGGCTATCGAGGAGGAAGGAATATGTCCACGTTATTCTGCATGTGGTTAATGGTCAGCAGTCCTATGTCATACTCTAGTCAGCTCAATATCAGACAACATTCTTCAGATACCCTTGCCCAAAGATCATGAGCCACACACCGTAACTTCAAACTTTCAATTGACCCAAAGAAAATCATTGTTCCATCAAAGATTGCTCGTCACATGTACAGGACTTCGAGAAGCGCCCAAAGAGAAGTGGACGGAAAAGGTAGACTTGTAGAAATCTCTTACTGAATACACTCATTTTGGAAGCCGCTAGGACTGGTGCTTTATGTTTGCAATAAATCAGAATTGAGGCCTTGTTGGAAAATATTGTCTGTTGACGGTGCTCCATTACTGAACCGAGCCCCTGAATTTAGCGAGAATCCCTTGACTCGGATCTCCAGGTTTCATTTGTACCACCCATCCTCCCTCCATACACACAAAACCTTCCGCATTGACACCGTGAAAATATCGTAGGAAAGTCACTAAGTTGTAACCACCACTCATCTGTGCCCCTCTAGCACTTCTCCCAATCATAGCTGATCCCTGGCTGAACCCCATAATACCCAGGGTCAGGTTTTGAGTTTATAAACTCGCTGGCAACGACACCCTTGGCGCCATCTTTGTTAGACTTGACTGTAAGGTCGGTCCTGAACCGAACTTTCCCGCTGCCACACTTAGGTAAACTGTACTGCTTCAACTTCTTTGCGGGTTGCGATTTTAACATTTGCCCAGTGCGATCATCCTTGACTGGACCAGCGACGTGAATGGTATCAACAATCTGCTTAGCCAATTAGCTCAAGCATGTAAGAATACAAATTTAGAATTGTGAACTTGCCTCGTCGTCATCCTCGGGATAGTAGGTGAACTTCCAGTCCGCCGTTGCACCGGCTTCCAACGGAAGGTAAGTCGCCAAGACCTCTGTTCCATTCTTATGCATCTTGAGCCGGTAGTCGCTCGTTTTTGTATCAAGCGGTTTGCCGCTGTCGTACGGCACGTTGGATTCCGTGTAAGAGAGTGTCAACTCGCACCAGGAGCTGTTTCGTTCGACACCTGGCCCCACACTAGCCATCAATCCTGGAATGGCAAAGTGCCAAAAGTAAAGCTCGCTGCCATCGACGGTGTTCGATCCGTATGTTGGGCGCGTTTTCCAGCCTGCAGTGGCGTCGTCGGTGCAGCCAGGTCCCTTTTTCGAGAGTATCTCCCAGCTCCAGTTGTAGGGAAGAATACGAACGGGGTCAGCTGCTGGAGCTGGAAGAGCTGAGCCCAAGCTGAACAAGACGGAAAGGGGGGCAATGATGGACTTCATTTTGGTTGATAAATGAGAGTCTTCGTAGAGATTGCTCTTGAGATGTTTCTGTAGTATTGGATGGCTGAGACTTGTGGCTTTTGATTGCACTGGACGTGTGTTTATATACTTGATCTCTCCAAAACTTTCACACTATTAACCTAGCCAAGATTTCAAGTCCCCAAATTCGAAAATAGGCTCAAGCCACAATATGCGCGCAAACGTGCAAATCCTCTGACGCTCTCTCTGGACAGCAACAGATGACCCTGCGAAGCTACCAGAAGTTGCCAGTTCAGATGACCTGTGATTTCGTATGATGCACGACATCAACGCGGAAATATGCAGGTGTAAACAGGCTAGGGGCAATTTAAGCTTAATTAGCTTGAATGTCTGGGGAAAATCCTGTGGAGTAGTATTTTACGTCAAAATACTTTTTTGCCAAAAACCCGCGTAAAGCTGATGGCCGTCCTGCATCGATCGTCCGCCATACGTCGCCGCCGGGCAATTGCTGCAGTGGTGAAGTCATGCAATTCCAAGCTTCAAAAATCTATCAAAAAAATTCCCCTCGTTTAGAGATTGGATTATGTAAGTCATCTTGATTCGTTCGTTCGTACACTTCGACTATTGTGAAGGAAACAAAGGTTGTGGACCACTTAGCTTCGCCGCTCCTGTATAGGGAGGTACGTAGTGTAGGGAAGCCAACCCAGCCCCTGAATTTAAGCGAGTATCCGCCAAGATCTATGTGCAAATTGCGATTTCCAATCCTTCCGGTGACTCTATCCAGAATAAGGGTTGGTTATCTCAGTTCGAGCTTTCCCGTGATCTTACTCTCAGGATGACACAGAACAGGATTTCACGTTTCTAGGCCTTAGGATTCGGTGGTCGACTTTGAGTTTTGCTTAAAACCCTAGTACATTGGACCTATCTCTGTATACTCGAAATCGACACATCTTCTTGATTGCATTGCGTTATAATTACCACCAATAAGAGTTTCTTGGTACGTACAAACCCCGCCTTTTTCCTACTGGTGGAGGGAGCGAATATATATTAAGAAAGTTGCTAGTGCCGGTTTCACAGGAATCGCAATTGCCCCGCCCCATTGAGAATCGGTACAGAGGTGTCCTTCCTTCCTTTTACAGATCAGTCGAAGTCTTATAGGCATAATGGAATCCAAGAACTCCGCAAAATGTAACATTAAATTCTAGGCAAGCCTGCAATAGACAAAATTTGGGTCGGGCTGGAGTCGCCACTCAATGAGTCCGGGCTTGAATTGAAAGACATCATTCCAGCTCGGACCAAACCAAGTTCCTTTCGCAAGTTAGAAATCCGCGATATCCCGTGGAATCTTCCAGTCTCCGAATCTGAGCTAGCCAACAAGTGTGGACTTGGAGTCTTAATTCCTCGGACTCCTGCAAGCTTGAAGTACAACCATAATATAATCCAGTTGAAGTCGAGGACTACTATTCAAGCAATTTGCGATAAGCCTGGCTCCTCGTGAGCGGCGCCGGAAGCCTATCCCACGCCAAATACTGCTTGCCCTTTTCGCCTTCCGGCTTCCACGGTGCCAAATTATTGCCTCCTCTAATGAAACTACATCACGTTAGTACATATCTATTCCATCATAACTAGGGAATGACTACAATAACTCGCTATGCTCATCTGTGCGCATATCCTGAGATGTAACAGTCCACCACGAGTCTTGTGTGAATGATTCGGGGGATACACGTCGGGTATAACCTTGAACCATGGCAAGAAATATGGCAGGATTGGGGCTATTAGCGGCTTGAAGTTGAAGCTGAGCCCCGGAACTCCTCGTGAAACTTATGAGTCTCCGTATGTGACGAGGAATCTTGTTATTGAACACGATGTTCACGGCCTCTAGACTCATCTCATTCTTTATGAACTCAAGCATAGGAGGCCAGCGCATGCCCACAGCGCCGTTCAGAGCAATCGTGTCGAGATTCAGCCACTTCAAAGACTTGGAATGGTTCCCGAGGATTCTCTTAATGGATTCCGGGTTTGCACTCCAGTAAAATAAATCCAGAGCTTTCAGATGAGGGAAGGTGAGGGCCGGTTTCGTATAGTCGTCTGGATCCCCGGGCGGGAATAGAACCGCTAGCTCATCCACGCCGTTTCCTGAACTGAACAGCGTGATGTTATTACCATCAAGATATGTCCTCTCAAGCTTCTTGGCGCAGTGAAACAGCTTGAGGAAGCCTTCACCAAGCCGTTCCCGTGCTCCGGTGCTAGGGTTATAGAACCTAGGTTCATGGAACCTAATGCTGAAGGACCTAAGATTTTGGAAAACCGTCTTGGCAGTCTCGAAGAGCGGCCCCTCGATAGAGAACAAATCTCGGGCGACCGTGTTGTAGTCTCTAGCAAAGTTTAGCTCATTAATGGACGGCCCAATACTAGCCATGGCGCAGATTACAGGCGTAACGTGACTGAGGGTGATATCCGGTGTTTGCCAGTCTCTACGGCCCCTAAGCCAGGGATATTCTTTCGAATTCATATATTGTGCGAAGGGAGAAGAGCTCGCACGTCCGGAAAGGGAGTGTTTGAAGTTGATTTTCGAGACTCGGGGCAATTTTCTCAAGTTGTTGGTGAGAATTTCCTCCTCATTCTCCAGGATGCGCTTTTGGTGATCCATCCGCTTACTGAATTCGAGGGCCTTTTCGTGTTGTTGGAGAATCTTCCATTGTGTGATGATTTGCTCCAAGGAATCGGGAAAGCGGAACGTGTCGTAGTAGATGGTATTGACGTATCTTCCGAGAGACTCATGGTTACAAACTGCGAAGAAAACTTCAATGTCTTCACTATGAGGACTGAACCATAGTGAGGTAATCAATGGCATATCGGTCATGGCATTGTAGAACTCCTTGCAGACTAGCCGAAGTGTTTTCCAATCTTCCTTGGGTAGATGGCTGGCGATACCAAGTATGATCTCTGCCGGGAGTTTGGATTCGCAGCCATTTTCTGGTTGGTTTTGTGGCACCATCCCATTCTTCTGTTTCTCCCCGCCTCGAGCTCGAGGAACTAGTGTTGTGATGAGAACCATTGTCTTTGAAGACGGTATAGATTTTGTGTCAGGTATTGAAGATGTGTAGATCGTGAAGGAAAAACAGAGCCTGAGATGAATTCTTTAATAAATGGAAGTTTTTAGCTTGATATGAATTTGAACTGACTTTCAAACAGTAGTAACGTGAGAATGTGGATTTTTTCAGTCAAAATCAAAAGGGGGATCCGAGCGAGGCAACAATGACAACATCAAGGGATTCACCATTATTTTTCTCGAATCATGTCGTACAATTTCCCCGCAAAGAATTCTCTAGATGATCCGTTGAATCTTTGAAATCGAACACATTACAAAACAGGAGCAATTGGTTCCATTACCACCACAATATATGCAGGACTCGACATTGATACTGCGCGTCCATACCAGACAGAGAATATCAGAGTATTTACTATTCACCTGTTCGCCTTTGCACCTTGCAGATTGACATCTCATCCACTCAGAATTTCCTAGCCACAAAAGACCGTCTATGGAGCAGTACAATTTCCTGTGAAGGGATTCTGGGGTTCGGAAACCATTCCGGGCAGTTCCTTCTCAAAGAGCGGTACACTAAATTCCACTAAACGGGAGACCCATACATATGCTGCAGTTGACTCAAACAGGGTAGCTGAATATAAATTCGAAGGGAAAAAAAAAGATATGTTCATGGTTCGAAGCGTCAAGTGGTATCATTAATATCTATTGATTTATTCCCCCAATTCCTCCCTTCTAATTAGCAGTCGAAGGCTTAAACGCCGCCGCAATCTCCGTAATATTCTTCCCATGCGCTAGCAAAAGCCCCAACAAAATCCGACTCTTCATCGGGTTTAGGTACCCGCTGGCAATATGCTGTGCTCCATTAGTCGCAGTATCATAGCTCGGCACCTCGCCGCTCATCGCGCGCGTGCTCTGCACAATCGGGATGCCGTGAGTGCGAATCACATCTTCAATAGCGTAGTTAAAAGACGAACTGACGCCACCTGCCCCGGCACCTGCGACCACTATTCCTTTTGCGCCGCTGGCGACGGCGTTGTAGAGAGTGTCGTTTTTCATGTCTTCGTATGCCATCAGGATGTCCACGCGGGGAATTGATGTCACGTTTGCGACGGAAATGGCGTTTTTGCCGGTAGGCTTCACTGGTGGATAGAAGAAGTAGGGGACGTTCGAGACGAGTGATCCCAGGTTACCCATCTCGACGGCTTTGAAAGTGTCCATGGTGTTTGCGTTTATTTTTGTGACATAGTAAGCGGATACGATTCTGTCGTTCATCACGACCATTGCTCCTCGATCTCTGGCCAAAGGACTGGCGGCAACGGTGACCGCTTCGAGGAGGTTGTAGGGTCCATCTGCAGAGATTGCTGTGGAGGGCCGCATAGCTCCGACGATAATGACGGGCTTCCCGCAGTTGACTGTTGCGTCAAGGAAAAAGGCGGTTTCTTCGAGGACGTCGGTACCGTGGGTCACGACCGCTCCTGACATGGTCGGGTCATCGCAAACGTATTGATTGATTTGCTTGGAGATGGTGAGGAGCAGATCGGAGGTCACATCTTCGCTTGCAACGTTGGAAGACTGAATTCCGGCAACGTTTGAGATGTTCAGGATCTCGGGGACAGCGTTGATGAGTGTCAGAATTCCAACCACACCGGCCGAGTAGCCGGTCGTCTGTACGCCGCCGCTTCCTGATCCAGCAATTGTTCCACCTAAAATATATGAGTAAGTGACTGGTTTCTGAACCTGCGAGCATACACTTACCAGTAGCAAAAATGGTCACATTTGGAAGACTGCCATTCATCTGAGTGAAATTAAGACCATTTGAATTTGTGAACACGAATGGATTTGTTGCTTGTCGCGGATAAACAGTTGGGGATGCGTAACCTGTTGCCACCAGGGCGCAGAGTAAGGCAGAAATAGCAATCATCTTGAAATTTATGAACTGCTAGAGAATAAATGAATTAAGAGACGGTATTTTGGGTCTTACTTCTCGGATTGAAGTCTATTGCAGAGGAGAAGCCCGGCCGCCTTTATACTTTCGCGATGGGCTTCTAGTTGGCAAAAAGAACATTCTCTTTGTCAGTAACGGATACTTATCGGTGACGTGAAGTATTTCTCAGTATATTCGTATAGATAAACCCCACTTTCGTGATGCCAAGGTGCCTTCTTGCCCCGCGGCTCACGGTAGCCGCATAGAAAATCGCTAAGATAAGGGGAAGGTGGGAGCCCAATGGCTGGGAAAGACCCGAGGAGTGAGCTTCCAAGCTTTAGGGCACTCTCCGTTCAGGAACCGCGAAGCTTAAATGGGCGGTCGGTATAAATTTACGTGTTGCTGAGCTTTCTGGAAGCCGGAATTGGGAATGATAAGCTCCCGTAGCTTCTATGGGGCAAATTTCTTGGCCAGCAAAAAAATCAAAAACTGCCCAAAGCGGGTCATTTATCGGTTTGCTTGATTCGTGACATCGCATGAAAGTATAGAAATTGAAGCGAATTGTAGTAGCCGGCATTTTTAACTTGACGGAGAAGATCCAAGTCGCTATAAAGCTCAAATCATGTGTAACTTTCGCAATCTTAGAGACGCTTGTAGAATGGCACTTGCCATTGCAACAAAGTGGAACTAAAAGAACATAGGATGTGTCAAAACTAACTCAATAAATGACATGACAAATCCAATGATACAATGTAGGCTCGATATTATATTCAAAGACTCTCTGGTATATCGGAATCAGCTCCCGGACGCCTTGCATATGATACAGCCCAGCGCATCCAGAATATCAACCGAACTCCTTCCTTGGGTTACAAAATACATGGTTTATGTACTTTTTTCGAGGTGGGAATGATGCCGGCGCAGCCTGGAAACCCATCGGGCATCTCTTCAATCCCGTATTTCCAACATGGAAAACTCCCATGGCCCAGCAGATGATGTACTCGACATGAGGACTCAGAGCTTCGTACTTCACTACACTCAAATTCCCATGAGTATTGTCACCTGCTCTCTCCAGAGCTCAGCACCAATCCCCGTAGACTGTTTTCTAGCCACCTCCCTATTTCTTCCGCCTGCCGTTTGATCCCCAATATACTAGCTTGTGTCCTCGCCCCAGTGACCGAACTCCCCACACTGCCAACTTCAGAAGGAGCGCCACTCCCAACCGCTAGACTGCCACCAGAAACGACCCTTTCCCCAAGCCCTTCATGACTGTCGTGGTGTGCAGGCGGAGAAGCCTGAGGTGAAGTATGTGACGATGCGATACGAGGAGGCATCAAGAGATGTGAATGTGAACTCGGTGCCGCGACTGGCGATATCGAAGGTCCGATTGCGACGAAGAGAAGCCCGCACGATAGTGATCGTATGACCATTATGCCCTCAGAGCACTGAGCGGTTATAAATCCGAGCTCTGGGCCACTTGCGCTGGACGAGGGAGTGCGCGTCGAGGTCTCGGGAAGCGCGGCAGTTATCCGACTGCTCGTGGTGGTTTGAAAGGGGTGGTAGAAGTTCCATAATGTGCTGGCTGAGGTGGATTGTTCGCGGAGGACGGAGGCTGAGAGGGGAGAGGAGCTCGAGAGGAGCTTGCCTGTCGGCGATATGAGGAGCAGCGTTGGTAGCTGAGGGGTGACATTTTGGGAGAGAAACGTCGTGAGCGGTTTGGTGAGGAGCATAGCTTGGGACATTGGGTCGAGAAGGGGGAAGATGCTGGGGAAGATGCTGGGGAAGAGGCTACAGAGATGTCAGCTGAGGAATCTATGGCAGGGCACAGGGCCGGAAGAGAGACTGACTATGGCATCTACGCCTTATGCGACATGGGAATAAATTGTCTGCTGCCAGAGGTCGCCGCGAGAAGCAATTGCGATGCTATTGTTGGGGAAGCTCGGCCTAGGATGGAAGCCGGGGAAGATGGCTGGGAGCTTGCTTGAGCGGGAAAAATTAAGGTTGCGGCCACCAGCAGCAACTTTCAATTATTCACGTCGCACAGTCACTCACAATAAAATACAATAAGATACAATACAATACAATACAGCATCCATTGGCATTGAAATATTGCATATTCCGCATCCAAATACTGCCCCGAGAACCGCCCACCTGGATATCAATTATTTGGACGTCTACTTCCATTACTAAAAGCAACAGAGTAACCTACCGGCCCCATGCCTCGTGGATCACGAACCTCCAAAGACGCGTCTTGAATCAGCGATGCTACCCGGTGTGGTCCCTACGCTTGGCCGCTTCATGCTGTACGCGTTGAAAGAAGGAGCCGTCTACTTGCCGTTGACTATTGATATTATTTCGACTCTCAAGGCCGCTTGTCTCTTCAGCTGGAAGGTCGCGGTTGAGGACCGCGTTGCGTTCTACGACTACCTGCAGGATTTGGACGAGGATTCCCGTCGCCAGGAAAATTAATGCTTTCGAAGACATTTGAAAATTCCACCCGGATAGGACATTACAAATAAGTGCTAATGGGCCATTCTTGTCCGTCATTATTATTGCCTCCGCCGGCTTTTACTGCAGTACTACCTAGTACTCTCTATTTCCATAGCGGACAATCCCCACGTCATAGGCGAGGGCGGGGTGGATTTGTCTGTTTTCCCCTTCTTCCTTTTGTCCCCTTACACATTCGCCAAACATTGAATCTGTACAACTTTCTATGCACTCATTCCGCATTCTACAGAGAACATCCAAACCAAGCATTATCCGGCACATCACTGTGAATTCAGGTACGAGCTGACATCGACCAATTAAATGCAATGGTGGGGGGAATATACTGACACTAGAGTACCCGATAGGTAGTAGAAGCAGACCATTCGCAACCATGACTACAGACTTGAAGACCTACAAGTTCAACCACTCGATGTACGGCAGCAAATCAGGCCCCTTGTTTATGCGGCAATGCTGATCTTCCATCCAGGATTCGGGTGAAGGACCCAAAGGAATCAGGTACGCCTCTGCATGTATATATGACAGCTGCCTTTCTAACTCTACGTCTAGTCAAATTCTATGAGCATCTCGGCATGAAGATGATCCGAAAGATCGAACAGCCCGAAGCCAAATTCGATCTCTACTTTATGGGCTACGACTCTCCCAAAGCTGTCTCTCACGGCAACCACTTCAGCGACCGCGAAGGCCTGATCGAGTTGACACATAACTATGGAACTGAAAATGACCCCGATTATAAGGTTGCTACAGGCAACAGTGAGCCAGGGAAGGGTTTTGGACATACTTGTATCAGTGTCGACAACATCCAAGCCGCCTGCCAACGAATTGAAGATGCCGGCTACAAGTTCCAGAAGAAGTTGACGGACGGACGAATGCGCAGTATTGCCTTTGCATTGGACCCGGATGGATATTGGGTTGAGATCATTGGCCAAAACCCAGTTGACAAGACCGAAGACATCAAGACTACCGATTTGCAAACATACAGAATGGTAAGGAAACCTAGCTGTCTCAATTGGATGGGGCTGGTACTAATAGTTATAGAACCACACAATGATTCGAATCAAGGATCATGAGAAGTCATTGAAGTTTTATCAAGAAGTTATGGGCATGACCCTCATGCGCACGAGCGAGAACAAGGACGCCAACTTCAATCTCTACTTCCTCGGATACCCAGGTGACAAAGGTGTTCCAACAACGTCCGCAAATGGCGTCAACCCGACTGCTGACCGAGAAGGTCTCTTGGAGTTGACTTGGAACTATGGAACTGAGAAGGACCCCAACTTCAAATATCACAACGGCAATGACCAGCCCCAGGGCTTCGGACATATTTGTAAGTATCGATGTGTCTTGAGTGACAATCAATCTAATATCTGTAGGCGTTTCGGTTGATGATCTCGATGGTGCATGCAAACGATTCGAGGATCAAGGTGTGAACTGGAAGAAGAGACTTACAGACGGTCGCATGAAGAACGTTGCGTTCATTCTCGACCCAGACAACTACTGGATTGAAGTTATCCAAAATGAGAAATTGAAGGGCCGGGCAAACTGGTAGGAAGCTAGTATTAGTCTGTGAAACTCTTCTAGGAACTGCGGATTGCACATGTCACAGAGGAGCAACAATAACGAGCTGCAGCCACCAAGTCCATTTTCGTCTCAGGTGATCTGCTGCGTCCAAGATGCATAGGCCGCGGCCAGTCTAAGTTCCTGGATGCTCGGTAGTCCCACGGGGCGCAGGTTAGCGCATTAGCCTCATGCGGGGAACGCGGGGTGGTGCTCTGACTGGATCCTACCCCTCCAAGCACAGCGACATCGCTGACGCGGGATGTTATTGTTATTTTTCCGATTCTTCTGTCATTTTCATTTCTTACTTCCTTTCACACATTTAATCTCTTCTATCATAACATTTGGTATCCATTGAATATTACTTAGTCCTCCCCAGACTTCAACAATTACCCTCCAAGACCCACATCTACACACAGGTCAACGATGGCGCCATCAGCCCTTCCACCCCACGAAAGCCCCTCCAGCTCTCCACAACCCAAGATTCTGATACCGGAAAAAGTATCTCCAGATGGCCTTGCCCTCCTCTCTCCACATTTCGAAATTGATCAACCTAAAGGCCTCTCCGCCGAAGACCTCATCTCCCAAATCCCCAACTACCACGCCCTCATAATCCGCTCAGAAACAAAAGTCACAGCTCCGGTCCTCGCAGCAGCAAAGAATCTCAAAGTCGTTGCTCGAGCCGGCGTAGGCGTCGACAATGTCGATGTCGACGCCGCGACCACACATGGAATCATCGTAGTCAACAGCCCCAGCGGCAATATCGTCGCTGCAGCCGAACACACGATCGCTCTTCTCATGGCTGTAGCACGCAATGTGCCAGCTGGAGATCGAAGCTTGCGAAATGGAGGCTGGGAACGCAGTAAACTCGTCGGCACAGAAGTCGGGGGCAAGACGCTGGGCATCATCGGCCTGGGAAAAGTCGGGCTGAAAGTGGCTCGAATGGGCGTAGGACTCGGCATGAAAGTCATCGCCCTTGATCCCTACGCAAGTCCCGAAATCGCAACTGCAGCTTCCGCAACATTAGTCCCGGATCTGCCTTCCCTGCTTCCTAAGGTCGATTTCTTGACTATTCACACCCCGCTTATTGCAAGCACGCTCGATTTGATTGGCAAGAAGGAACTTGAGACTATGAAGAAGACAGCAAAGATACTTAATGTGGCTAGGGGAGGAGTTTATAATGAAGCTGCGCTTCTTGAGGCATTGGACGCTGGTACGATTGCGGGCGCTGGACTCGATGTCTTTACCTCTGAACCTCCCAAGCCAGACTCTTCAGCTGAAGCACTCTGTCGTCACCCTAAAGTCGTAGCGACGCCGCATTTGGGAGCAAGTACAGTGGAAGCACAAGAAAACGTATCCATGGATGTTTGCGCACAAGTTTTGTCGATCCTCCAAGGCGGACTTCCGACATCTGCTGTCAATGCCCCGCTCATTCTACCAGAAGAATATAGGAAGTTACAACCGTTCGTCAAGCTCGTTGAGAAAATGGGAGGACTGTATACGCAGCACTACACTTCAAAAGGTAAAGTCGGCACAACTTTCGATCTTGTCTACGAGGGCGAATTAGCCGGCATTTCAAACACACGTCCGTTGTTCGCTGCGCTTGTCAAAGGTCTCACGTCTTCGATTTCGGATAGCGGTGGTAGGGATGTGAATATCGTCAACGCGAATCTGATTGCGAAGCAAAAGGGCATTGTGATCAACGAGATTCATACCCGTGGTGGCTCAGCTGGTGATTTAGTTTACGCATCTCTCGTCACATTACGGGCTTCTGGCCAGGGAAAAGGTATTATCAGTGGATATGTCAGCGGGAAGACCGTCTATATCTCCCGCTTGGATAGGTTCAGTGCGTCTTTCGTCCCCGAGGGAACATTGCTGGTGTTGCATAACTATGATCGCCCGGGAAAGATCGGTGGTGTGGGAGGCATCCTGGGCAGAGCGGGAGTAAATATTAGGAGTATGAATGTGGCGGCTTTGGAGAAGGGGGTTGAGGGCCCGCCGGTTGGAGAGAGTGGGGAGGTGGAGAATGAGGCTTTGATGATTTTGAGTGTGGAGGGGGAGGTGGGGAAGGATGTTGAGGCTGAGTTGAGGGAGGAGAAGGGCATTCTGGATGTTAGTGTTGTGCGGCTTTGAGTTGGAGTTGGGGGTTGGGATTGGGAGTGTGCTTTGGGGATAGGAGTACGGTTGTGATATTCAACATATGGATAAGGATGAGACCTGACAGAATCGCATAGAATCATCGAGATCAATGAAGAAATGCCATCAGATCCTTTATTTATTTATCCGCTCTTCTGTGGAGTCTCTGTCTACAGCTCCGTCTCTTTGATACAGCAGTCACAGCCTATCCCAACCTTAGAGCTGGCGATTCTCCAGGCTGAAACAACCTATATTTCCAGGCAATAAGCGCTAAATTTTAGGGGGCGCTTAGTCCCACATAATATCCCCACGCTAGAAACGCGTGTGTGCCACGCGACAACGTCTCTCCTGAGAACTTCTTTTTTGTGCCATGGCTTCATGAATGCAATTGCTCTGTACAGGCTCAAGAACTGCCCATAATTGTGTGTGATCGCAGGCGGATATTGAGTTTGCAGCCCTTTTACGATTCGCGATTTTCGACTCCTTCATCGCAACAAGCGCAATTGATTGTCGAGACATCTCGAGAATTGTGTACTTATTCTCCCCTCGATATATATCTAGGTGTACAATAATGCTAACCGGTTATTAGAATCTCGTATTTGGCGCACCTTCGTCGCTCAATATCTGCCAGACATGGAAGCCGAACAAGCCCTCGTCCAGGTGCCTGTGGATGTCCTGAGATCCCTGACCACATCGGTAGAGAACCTCCAGAAAGATGTCAGACAGCTTCAGAACGACAATTCCTCCTTAAGGTCTGAGATGGCGCTGCTGAAGGCAAGCCTGGATTCTGGCAATTTATGTTTCCATCTATTCCCGAAGCTTCCGATTGAGATTCGAAACATCATTTGGAAAATGGCTCTCACGGTTCCTCAGCTACACATCATGAACAATGACTTTCCTAGTCGCAGCAAAGTCAATGTCGTAATGCAAGCTTGCAGAGAAACCCGGTCACAAGCCATAAGCCTCAAGTTGCCCTACTTAATCTCTTTTTCCCCTCCAGCAACGCCCAAGTACTACTTGAATCTAGAGATAGACACAATTTGGCTAGCTGATATCGACCACTGGCCTGGAAATTGGGATATTCACTTCTTGGAAGAGAATTGCAAGCATCCCCGCGCCCTCCTAGACGGTTTCACAAAAACGCATCCTCATCGACTGAAAAGACTGGCTATATCGTACAACCAATGGGCGGACCCAGATGGAACGTTAAGAACAATTTCAGATCCATACTTAGGGCTTAGATCTTCGGATGTACTCTTGATGTTCAACGGAGTCGAGGAATTGCTCATTGTCGTTGGGAGCGAAGTAACGATTGCGACTAGAATGATGGAGCGTGATATTGCATTCTACAAACCGACCAAAGTTCCTTATTTATTAATTAATAAGTCCGCCGAGAGATTGAAAACACCTCCAGGCCTTGACTTCCAAATAGAGTATGACAAGCTTGTGCTTTCATGGGATTTGATGGCCGAGCGCCTCGAGAAAATACTACACCACTTCAAAAAAACTCGTCAAAAATCGAGAAAACATGAGATGGAAGGTAACATCCTAGGGCTCTGGGTGCACTAGCTAACAACAATTGCTGACGTTTTCCAATTAGTCAATGGGGTGCCAGAGGACGAACTAGACGAGTGGGTCGATTTCATCGATCTCGAGGACTGGACAGTCCCAAAAGTAAGATATGTGGAAGCATTCCCGAGAGGAATAATGGATGATAGGCTTAGACCTGCAATCGTAAGCTAGGTACTTACGCTTCCAGCGCCAGGTTCAACATTTGCCAGGGTGCCATAGAACCATAGAGCACCAAAGGGAACCTTCAATGGAACAATGGGAGGTTTTGTTGTCAATTTTACCCGTCCACTGTCTTGCACTCTGATCCTATTATTACTTCCCTCGGTCCCCGACTTTAGGGAGGGGGCTGCTCCATGGCCAGTCGTATCAAAATAAAAGTAATCACGTGTTCTCGAAACGTGCAGTAAACCAGCCAGGCCAATCGCGTCTTCCCAGGAACTTCATCTTTCTACCATCATCCAGCTCAAGACCGCTGTCTTGCAGCAGCTGCGACTCGGACAAAACTTGGCCCCCTGGTCTGAACTTCCCTTGAGGTTCGTTAATGATCCTGCATATTTTGCATTGCACACCTCGAGCGGGTACAGACATATGCAATACGAATGGAGCTCGCGGGGCAAAATCTCGTGCAGGTGCCAGCCGCATTCTTAGATTCCCTTCTAGTATCCATTCAAGACCTCCGCAGAGATTTCAACGATCTCAAGGATGAAGTCGAACGGTTGAAAGAGAGCTCAGGAACACACTTCCACCGATTCTCCAAGCTGCCGAGAGAAATCCGTGATACCATCTGGAAGTTCGCTCTTACGGCTCCTCAGACGCACATAACGCGTAGAGAGCTTGTCACCCGCAGCCAAGTCAACATGATAATGCGCGTTTGCAGAGAAGCCCGCACGCAGGGGCTTAAGCTTCGACTTCCCTACTTCGCCTGTTGTTACACCCAGGACCATCCTGACTGGGTCAAGAACTATGTGAACTTGGATGTAGATACCATATGGATGACTGAGGCGGAAATCTTTTTGCCGGAAACACCCCGGATTTTCTGTCCCGATTGTTCCGCTGTCATTCTTCACGAGTGGGCATTCGGAAGGCATGAGCGCACATGCACGCATAGCTTTCGCCCAAACCGACTGGTAATGAACTTTGACAACTGGACAGACCCTGATGAGGCGAGACGAGATGTTCCTGAGATTAGTTCCCATGAGATTGCGGGCTCGGCAGACATCCTAACAATGATGAATGGGCTTGAAGAGTTGCTCCTCGTGGTTGGCGACAAAAACGAAATTGAACGAGTAGCAAAGGATGGCACTGCCAGGTTTGTGGAGCCAAGCGAAGAGCCTGCTGAACTACTTCCAAATTTTGACTTCGAGAATAATATGCCTGAGCATCTCTTCTTGAGTGATCTAGGCATGCACTCGGGTGACCTGAGGGCCTCGTGGGGTTCGATGGTCGAACGACTGGAGAATATACTGGCACACTACAGTACGTCTTGCCCTTGTTTCTGAAATGGCTTCAACCCCGAGATTCTCTAGGGAGTCGTTGGGGGTCCGGCTACTTAATATTTGTAGCTTTGCCCAGAATGCCCTACTAATTTTGTCAATAGAAGGCTGTCGTGCAGAAGTGAGGAGCGCACATATCGAAAGTATAATCTATGTCACTCCTACGCATATTTCCACCCGCTTACAAAGTCCGTGTATGTAGATGGGATGACAGAAGACGAGATAGATCTTCTCCAAGACTGCCTGGATTTATCTGACTGGAAGATTCCTAGGGTCAGGTACGTGGAAGTAGTAAGCGAAAGTACGACCAAGAAATGGAGTCGACCCATTCCTGCTCGGTATATTTTGACGGAACGCTTAGAAGAGTTTGATAATTGAGATACATCAACGGAGAAGAAACGACAAAGCGTATGGACATGACAGCTTAGTCAAACGGAGGCAGAGTCGACTCTCAATATTTACGGATCGGATCTCCCACTGTTCAAGTGATTGCACCCGGCACATGGAAGGGCGGGCAGGCTCGGGAGCAACCTTGAGTGTCAGAAAATTTAGAGATATCTGGAAATTTTCAGCCTATCTTCGCATTGATATATGAATAATGCACGCGCATGAGATACCTAGCCCTACTCGAGTTTCGGCTTCATAAATGGGGTCATGCCAGTCACGTGTTATGGCCCCGAATGACTATATTCAGATATAGGGACTTTGAGAAGATTTGAACCCTCAAGCCACCGTATATAGCGCTGAATGTACAGAGCTCGAGCCCTTCAAGTTTTTGGAATTTACGCTTTGCCAGTCCCAAGTCGACCCATGACTTCACGTGTCCGACGCGCTAGTGAACGTCGCGCACATTTGCTGACTCTACCTAGGTACCTAGGTAGATTTCTATCATAGCAAGAGCGCTCTCGTTCCAGTCTCAAAGAGTTGTATGCTACTTCTCCCTTTGACACAGCCTCTGTATTCACGGATACTTCCAATCTCTCTGCCTTCTGCAACAAAAAGCAATTCTGAGCCCTGATCGACCTTGAATCAGGCCTTCACTGCGACCGAATCAGGCTCAGTCAAGCCACTATCTTAATTGATATCCCCTCAGCATCTTCGCAATGGAATCTGAAGACCAAAGCGTCGCTCAAGTGCCCGCGCAGCTATTGAAATCCCTCGTTGCTTCGGTTGAGGCTCTTCAGAAAAACAATGCTGAATTGGCGGCAGAAGTGGCCACGCTGAAACATATGAGCGGGGACTTCCATCGATTTTCACAGCTTCCCATCGAAATTCGAAGCATTATTTGGAAGCTTGCTCTTACCGCACCCCAGACTCATTTACTGACACGAACGACTGTTTCCTATAGCCAAGTCAACACTGTCATGAGCGTTTGCCACGAAGCTCGCTTGCAGGGGAGGAAACTTTGTCTCCCGTATTTTCATTTTGGATGCTCCGAAACAAAGTTTTACATCAACTTAGATGTCGATACAGTCTGGCTGCTTGAACGAAACATCTGTTTGGAGAACTGGCGAGTTTTCTGTCCCGATTGCCCAACATATCCCATCTTCCCCAAAAGGCCTTTTGATGGAGAGCCTCGCCCGTGTACTCACAATCTTCGACTGAAACGGCTTGTGTTGAATTGGGATGATTGGACTGATCCTTACGAAGGCAGAAGACGGGATTTCTTGGGTGATGTAGACGGCTCAGTGACACTTCTTATGGCATGCAACGGAGGCCCCGAGGAGCTTTTAATCGTTGTAAGCGGCCAAAACGACATTGCTAACGCTGCTAGAGACAGCAGCGCCACCTTTGTGAGACCGCGACAGTACCCTAAGCTTAGACTTGGCACAAGATTTGAGTTTGAAGAACAAGATGATGACATGGGTATAAGGGCGATCAGGCTCGAATCCTCTTGGGATGTAATGGGTGAACGACTGGAGAAGATATTGGATCGTCACAAGAAGGATCGTACAGAGAGCCGGAGGATTGAAACTCAAGGTACGGCAGTTTTGTGACCCTGAATAAACACTTACGGCAGTATAGTGAACGGTACCCTTCTCAACGTCTTGAACTTATACATGAATCTCCCTGCCCTCGACAACTTTAAAGTTCCAAAGATTCGATACGTTGATGTGTTGGCAAAGACTAGGCGCAAGGCAATTGGTCTGGCCTTCAAACTTGCGGCGATGGAGAAAAGCACCCTACAAAGCACAATACCTACGAACCAAACTTCTCCTTCTCTCCCTCCGATCTCTTCAATATGGACACCAACAAACTCCGATCATAATACAACCTCGCATCCAGAATCTGCAATCCCTCAAATCCGACCTCACCCTCTCCCTCCGATCCATCACCCTCCGCCTTCCCAAGCTTAAATACCATCGCCCGCGGAATACTAATCTTGCCCTCCTCCCCCTGGCCCTTCGGCCAGAAATGCGCAAACCACTCCAGAAACAACTCATGCGTGCCATCTGGCCGCGTGATCACAAGACTATTGCGCGTCTCCATGTATATCTTATCAAAGGGCTCAAAGAGATGTGTGATCCACTGTTTCGGTTAGGACAATGGGGAGATGGGATGCCAAAAGTGGGGGTGAACGAACTTCCCAGATCTTAGCACCACCGACATAATCTACGCCCGTAGCATCGTGAAACACGGCGTTAGGATGGTAATAGGGGAGGTAGGAGCAGTTATAGTCGGCGGAGTCGATGCGTGCCGTGTAGTTGGCTAGTAAGCGGAGGGCAGGTGATAGGTTGGAGTGTGGGGTTGGGTAGGGGCCGGTGTGCTCGAAGTAGGTGGTTGTCATTGTGGCTTAGGCTTTTGGTTGAGGTGTTAGAAGGAGGAAGGATGTTGGGGTCTGAGGCGCTGATGGTAGCGGAGAATAGCTAAGTAGTGATAGAGGTGCTGCAGTTAGAGCCAGGAATTCGCGCATGGGTTGGACTTTGGAGTCGGTAGAGGGAAGGATGATGAGAGTGAATCGCATTGGTTGAAAATCTCATTCGTACAATGGGATAAGGGAGATATCTGAGAGGGTTTTATATCTGTTGGTTGCTTGTCAATAGCGGTTGTAGGTGGAGCGGTAATCATGATATTCAAGAAACTCATCAAGCGACGGAAAATAATATCCTAGAGCTTCATTATCCTAATATGGTATTTTATTATGATATTGATTACTTGGAACCAACCAGTTGGCATGGGAGCTTCGGACATAAAAGCTGAGGGACAAGTAAAGTAATCACTCTGCAGGTGGGGTTGATCACTAACGCAACCGCTTTCGAATACGCCTTCCCCCGCACCCTCATATTGTCTCGCAACGTCTCGCAGAATGTGTATACTGATTTGGAAGCGGCGCTGACTGAAATAAGCATTTATTGATTGCTAACCTACATATTCTGGACTGAAATAAGAAAATAGGGGCAAGCCTTACTCTTAACCAGAATGCGAATGTTGCTTAAAGAAATGAAACAGAAGCGATCTAACCAAGCTAAGTCAGCGAAATCGGTCAAAATGGTTCGAAATTTGAAGCCTACAAGCTATCAAATTTGCCATCTTCCCTGTCTCTCTTAGATAGGTGTGGGCGTCGGAGAGCTGGAAATTCCCACCAGCTGGGAGTGTTCAAACCAGAGATCATTCGGGTCATCTGTTTCCGCTAAACCATACCCTCACATAGGACTATACCAAGCCTTAACCGCCCTCACCAACGGAGCCATTCTCCAGTTAAAAGAATTACTACCATCTTGCCTTGGAAGCTGCTCATTGCCATACTCCTTAGAAAGCAAATCCAAAATATCTTCCGGACCAAAAGTCACACTTTGGGGCGGCGCAGACACTGAACACCACTGTATACAATGCGCGCCGAGAAAAAGTAGAGCCGGGTTTCCCAGGACGATCCTAGCTTCATCATTTTCTAGGGCAAGGCCTTCAGGGCTAATTCTTGCTTTTGTGGGAGGGTTTTGGATTCTGATCCAGTCGAAGACGTAGTCTCGCTGAGAAGTGTCGATGATGATGCGTGCTGCTACTCTGACACGGGGCCGGGTGTAGTTCCATTCCAGTGTCCCGTTGGGGAATTGGTAGAGGCCTGGTGGGCCGACGGCTTGGATGATATCTGTGATTGGGTATCCTTGGTGGAGATAGTTCATGAGTCCTTCGGGTTCTACGTCGAGTTGTGGAGGTGCTGTCATCTTAGAAGAATTTACGAGAATAGAGATTCTCTCAATTGAAGTTGAACAATACTGGGGAAATATATTGAATTAATACTTTCTCGGGGATGTGCAATCACCCCGTACCACAAACAGCATCTGCTGTGTGCGAGGAAGCAACAAATTCTTGTGACTCTCCTACACCTGTCTTCTCCTGCTTGGTCATGAGGCTGATTGGTCTCAACTAAACAACATAGAACCATTTGTTCTTTACTCATAAATATAGCAAAACGGTCCATCAATAGTGCTGACCAAGTCTCGGATCGCATACGTGCCTCCATTATATCCAATATCCATCAACGTATCTAGCGTGCCATTCGGACTAGGAGGACCTATCCACAACATCAGCTTCTCACTACAACTCTCTTACTTAGGAACGACACTTACTATTCAACATCGTCAACGTCCCATGCACCACAAATGTGCGCTCTGCAGCATTCTGCGCCTGCCAAACTGCCCACACATGATCGACCTGAGCATGATGCAGCCAGAACGATGGGTCGCCGGTGCCGGCAAACAGATCATCGTTGAGGCCGCCGATGCCTACATGGCCCGATGAATGCGGATTGCCGCCACCGCCTTCTAGGGCATTGTCGAAGGAAACGTAGTCTGGCTGCGAGAGGACGTGAGTGACGTTTGCATAGGTCATAGTTTGGTTGGTGGACCAGGGGCGGAAGTCGCGGGTCACACAGCGAGGGTTGTAGTTGAATGCTGTGTTGACGAGGGGCCTAGGGCGGAATAGTTAGCCGGTGCTTGATATGCAGGAACGAAAGTGATACTCACGGCCCAGACGGCCCCAAGCGGACAGTCATGTTCGCAAACGGGCCGTCAATCACACAACCGCCGCCGGTTCCTGGCGGGATCAAACCGGTTATAGGCGGGTCGGTGGGAATAGTGAGACTAGAGGCATTATGCGGGATGGAGACACCGTTTCCACCAATCGAGCCTTCGCCGCCAGAGAACAACTCGTTGGAGCCAGGCGTGGCATCATTTGCAGACCAGTCCCAATATGGATGTCCACCTGTATATCCGCATTCATCGCGGAGAGCTCTTTCATACCCGAAGAGGAAGTAGCGGTGCCAGGGAAAGAAATAGGCCTATGGGTTCATAGTGTTAGTGAAGAAGGGGAGTGATTGGAGAGAGAGGATGTACAGAATTATGAACCCATTCAGTAGCATTGATATGACTAGCATGAAAGTCGTCATAGCGGTTTCGAGCCCCCGGTACCACATCCGGAGGTGAGATGGGAGGCAAAGTTCTTAGGCAGTTTACCGCATCTGTATAATTCTTCCGTTCTGCCAGACTGAGGACACTCCTGCGGGAGATTAGCTATTGAAACTGTGTGGGCCCTGGGGAACTTACCATTCTTTTCGAATTATGACATTCTCGGAAGTGCAACCGCTCGTACGTTGACTCAAGACTTCCATTAGGTTTGCAGATGCTTGTGCCCGGTAGGCATCATACTCAGCCTTCCCGAGAGAGAAGTTGTATGCTTGGACAAAAGGCAGAGATACCAACAGACTAAGAGCTAAGCCCTTCATGATGGCTGGAAATGTTTAGGTCCTTTTTGAAATTTGGGAAAATACGATGCAGAGGAAATTTCATGAAGCAAGAGAATACATATATACTCATTTGTTTGAGGGTGAACAAACTGTTTACCCCCACAAGGACCTTCGTCTATTGTACTGATTTGGAAATTCATGCAAGAGGAAGGTGAAAGTCCGAGAAGATTTGTGTAAAATTGCTGAGTTGAACATGACTAAGGAAGACTGTTCCAGTTCGTGTGCAATGAAGTTGATTCGAAATCCAAATTTTCAAGCCTTGCAATCTAGATGTTCCCAGGATGGTTTGCTTAGACCTGCAACGCCTTTATCTTGAAAGTAAGCACGCCATGCTTGATTTTGGAGACGAAGTGGACTTGCTGAACTTGACTTTAAGTTTGATTTGCATGTTGAGCCGCGCCCCAAGTTCGCCTTCCTAAGCCAGGTTAGTGTTTTGAAGTGGACGTGAGGAATTTTTGATGTATTCGGATTTCGGCGACTGAAAATCCAACCCCAAAGCGTGAGCTAATATATTGGACTCGACCAAGCCTGTCGACTCACAGGATGGATTGAAAGAGCAAGGGGCTGGTCATTTTGATAGCCAACAAAAGCTTTCTGTCGCGATGATTGAAGGCGAAGTCACATGCGGCAAGTTCCCTGGCCTGCATGCAGCGCGAAGTTGTTTGACGTGAAGAAACTCAAATATGTTAATCTAACGAACTTTGGTAGCGAATCCTGCAAGGATTCCTACTTGCAGATCCGGGATATCTGCCGGATGGCAATCTGTATTCCGGCAGATATCAGTATAACCTTCCTCCCAAGCTTTAGTTATGGAATCCTTCCTCGAGCGAGCGAGGGGTTGCTGCGGTGCGGGGTGGTGGCACAGTTGTCTGCAAAGTGTTCTGTCTTCCACAACCCCTATTAGGAACGGTCTGCTCACTGACCCTTCTCCGAGTTTCGTGGCGCCACTCTTGGCACCGATAACCAGAATAAGTCCTTGCTGATCTTGGTAAACGTTCGTAAGCTCTGACGGAGCATGATAGCGTTAATGATATCCTACAGCCTGCACCATGTGTTTTCGTGAGGGGTATTTTGGGAGTCTCGTCAAAGGCGTCGCAGGGACTACATAGCCCTTAATTTCTCGTGGTCACCGGAGAGTCCAGAAATTATGTTCCGACAATAAAATAGAAACGTAGATAATGGCGAGAAGCGCGCCGTCTTTGGTAAGCTTGTGTGTTTCTTGACCTAGACGTGTTCCTCGATTAGGGATTTCGGGGAGACTTTCGAGAAGATGAGGGATGTCCTTTGCTGGAGGGGCTCAACACTGGCGACCCCTAGAGGCTGACACGTGAAAAGAGCCATCATTCTTAATGCTGGCGGCATGGAACCAACATTGTAGAGTCGACAGAATCACTGCGCAATGGCCAAGAGACGCTCCTCTTGCGATCTCCGAGGCTATCGCGGTATCATCCAGGGGTTCCTGTACGAGATGGGCTGGCCAGATTGAAAGGACCGATAGCAACGTATTCAGTAGCATAACTTTCCGAGGTGACTTTCAAAGAAGAAATCGAATGCTGGCAAGAAATCGGAGTAGCAAGTTCGAGAATGCGCGAAAGCATTCGAGACTATGTAACGACGGCCTGATGGCGAACGGCGTGGAGTTTGAGAGGCATGAATGGAGATCTCATTGAAAATGGGGGCTGATACGACTCTTCGCGTTTGTGGAAGACTGCCATTCATTCAGCGATGCTTAATCCTCTTCTGGAAGCAGATGCTTACTAGTATACCTAATTTTGTCTATCAGTTCCAAGTAACCAGGTATCTCCACGTCTGCACCAGGTTCCTCGTGAGTCGTGCGCCGAAGCGTTGGCTGTGAGATTTGAACGTAAAATATATCAGCTCACACCATATGCAGAGGGAGATATATATGAAGCTTTTGTACAACATTTGAGGAATCCTGATTCAAAGATGTTGTCAGCGTTGAGAATGATTGAGAGAGATTGAGAGAGATACGAAGTAGCGCGTCGCGGGAGTTGGGGGCGCCTGGGTCGCCAAAAGTTTGATTTTAGCGTGTTTCAGCGGCTACACTACGCCCTTGAACTTCCAGCATCGAGCCACCAGAACCTTCAACGACCAACAACCAACGTCCATCAAAGTCCTTCAACGACCTCACCTGCAGGGCAACACCAACACCAACACCAACACCAACCTTGAGATCTCCTTCTGCTTCCGGACCCTACCAGCATGCTGTCCTCAATACGCAACCGTCGATATGAGCCGCAAAAGAGAGCTTCCATTGACTTGTGCTTCGTCAGTCACGTCGGCGATCGTAATATGCGCTGCAGCTTGAGCGAGAGGCCTGTACGCCGTATCTGAGTACAGTGCCTGTTGACTATTTCCTGTACTGAGAATTCACGGATACGTGGCGCTCGATATTCCTTTATTTTCGTGGAGACATGGAACCTTCTGTGGACTGGCCCTCAAGAAGTATCAACGACACTGTTTCACAACATTGAGTGGCGGATAGGCGCATTCTTCGTGCGTTCCCGCCCGTGATGCTGTGTAATTTGCCCCTGCCTTGCACCACAAGTACTTGAACCTTTGATGTCCGGCGGGGTGGGGTTAATAAGAAGGAAGGAAAGCAACTCGTGGGGGCTAAATAGTGGGAAGCTCAAGCTCGTCATTCCTTGACAGATCTCGAAGTGTCCTGAAGGTCTCCCATCATCCAGGTAAACATCATTATAAAATGCCAAGTTGCTCCAATTCTGCTGTAGGTCTTATTAGAGCTGTTTGCACTTTTGTCTCTTCCGTCGATTAAAATATTGCACATGTGGTGATTTCATTGTCCGATATAATTTGAAAGCAGCTCTTCGGCATTCTGTTTTGATCTTCTTTTGGGTGAATTGGCCCACTAGTAATATTAATATGCTAGACACGTTGGTCAAAGTGAACTCTGTGCGATTCCTGCCCATGCTGTCCAACGGCCAGGATCTCGTTGAAGCCAGTACTGGAATGCTGGTTCATCATGTCTCTTCAAATATGTCCAGGTCTTTCCCGTCGAATCCATGGGTAGCTTCGTCGGACAGCGGAGAACCGTGTGCTTCTTGCTTCTTGCTCGCTCTTTCCCAGAAGAGCTGTCTCGCGGCTACCCTTTCCCGCAGTCTCCCGACTATGATTGCAAGCAAATTCACCACGAACCCTTCATCTTCACTTCTTCCCGTCTCGAGTCCCCTCACTTTCATTCATCGCATTTCTCTTCCGTGACCGCATTGCAACCTCAGCATATGTCGTCATGTGGTCGACATTTCTCTCCATCGTGGCATTGATGCCCCTCTTGGTGAGCTCTCTTGCATCGACAGACGAGATTCAAGATGCAGACCCCGCTCAATCGGGCTATCTCGACGGCCATAATATGCACCCTGCTACTGTTGGGTCTTCGATCTTCGGAACCCTGTGGCAGAATACCTATGGTGCGAAGGAGAAATGGTATGCGAAGCCATTGGTCTATACTCCACCTGGAGGATCGCAGCTTGTTTTCCTGGCTTCTTCTATGAATGTCATTCGAACCCTAGATGCGGTCAATGGCACCTTACTGAACTCTCGAATTGTCCAACCGCCTTTCTTGCAAAGCGACATCGGCTGTACCGGTAAGCCCTTTTTCTCCTTCCCTGAATCTTACCATCGTCACCTTCGCTGCTAGTACACGGAGCTAATTCTTCAAACATCAACAGATATCCCGGACTACATAGGCGTCATTGTATGTCAAGTTATCCTTTCTTCGGAATCAAGCTTCTAGTTCTGACATAGTCAGGGAACGCCCATCATAGACCCAAACACAAATACAGCGTACTTCTTTTCGAAGGGCTACAAGAACGGGGCATCTTCTGGGGGAGTTGCAAATGGTGAGCCTGGAGCACCGGAATATCGAAATCTTCTGACAGAATTCAAGGCATCTACAAATTTTATGGCGTGGACCTTCATACGCTCCAAGATAAGCCGGGCTTTCCAGTCTTAATCGACGGTCATTTCGCAGACAATGACAATACTAGGTAAGCCGCATGAATCAGGGTAGCTAAGTCAAGCTAACAGAGCAGATATTTCGTTGGCGGTAGGTCAAAAGCGATACAGCGAACGTTGGAAATGGTACGACAAAATGGAATCTGACCGTTGGAACTACAGGGACCGTATTGCAGAGGCCATCTCTAACCATGATCAACGGAGTAGTCATCGGAGGTTTTGGAGGGCACTGGTAATAGACCCATATCTTCATTCCACCTCGTTGCCGTTGCAGACTCGGGGCTACCATATCTTAAAACATCTCTGAAGCGGACTGAAGCTAATTCGATGGCAGTGATCTCTTCAATTACACCGGTATGCTGATCGCTGTTAGCACAACTCCCGGTGTTGGTCCGTGGTCCCACTCACACCTTCCCGCCAAAGTTAACCCGCGTCACAGGGGTCACTTCTCTCTTTGCAATGGAATCTGCGCCTGGAGCTTCGCCAGTTGTCCTCGATATCACAGTTCAGAAAGGGGGCAAAGCGGTATGACTTTCGAATTCTCGTGCGAGCAATGTATTCTAACCGCCTACAAAGGGTATCTGGCAGTCAGGGATGGGCCTTGCTACGGATGGAAGCCGCTTCTTCGCTGTTACAGGGTATGCACTCAATTTTCTGTCGTGTTCGATGAAGGTTTGACACTAATGGTGATGAAGAAACGGGCAAGGTCACCAAAATGGGGATGTTCCATCGTCGGGCAGAGTGCCCCTATCGACGCTTGATGAAGTTGTAGGCGACTTCACAGTTTCCGCGTCCGGGAAAATCTCTTTAGCGGACTACTTTGAGCCTTTTGAATATCTGTCGATGGACGCAGGCGACAGAGATTTAGGAGCGTCAGGGGTCACGCTGTTGGATCCGACAGCATTCAGCGGGGTCGGAATCTCGAGAATTGCTATTACTATCGGCAAGAATGGCAAAGCTTAGTAAGTATCTCGAACCACATTCTCCAGTTGTAAGCTAACTTATATTAGCATATTGAATGCAAATAATCTCGGAGGGTTTAAGCAAGGCACGGGAGGTACTCAACCCACTTTCAAGACGCCTAAGTCGGTCCGCTAACTTTTCTCAGGCACTGACAACATTATTCAGACCATAACTGCGTCAGGAAGCGTGTTTGGCGGAGCGGGCTCGTATCCATTGGAAGGAGGGTATATCTAGTAAGCCAAGGTCTCAAAAGAAGATCCCGCGCAAAGAAATTGACCAGTGCTAGTTTTACCCCTGTCGGTATGTCGGTTGGGCGATTGAGCTGGCTCATATTTTAACTTCTTAGGATTCCCAACGGTGTGTTACAAAATAGGTCGAGATTCACAAGGAGCTCCATTGTTCACACTTGTCGGTCAAACAGCTACGAATGGCGCAGGGAGAGTTGGAATAGGTAAGTATTTATTCATTCCCCGCCCCCTCACACTCGCATTAATGCGAGACAGGATCGCCTACCATCACTTCATACAAGGGTCAAGCTGGAACGGGTATACTCTGGATCTCTGATCCAAGTCTAGGGCTTCAGGCTTTCAACGCAGTTCCCGTGAATGGCGTTTTGAAGCCAATTCCGCTGACCCCTACTGGCGGATTAAATAAGTTTCAACGTCCCGCCTTCGGAGATGGCCGCCTCTACGTTACAGATACCAACGGAAATATTATATGCCTTGGATCCCCAGTTGCTCTGCCTCTTCAATGCTCTCAGCCTGTCGACTTTGGAGACACGCCTATAGGTTCTACAAGCACACAACTTGTCAATTGTACTGCACTGATCCCGACCACGGTCAATGGGTGTAAGACAGGAGATGCCCTCTGGCAATGTTTCAACTCCTCACTCCCAAAAGGACAATTAACGCAAGGCCAAAAGTTTTCTTTCCCAGTAACTTGGAACCTTACCCAAGCTTCTATTAATGACGCTCAAAATGCTTCTTTCGGAAAGGTTCAACCTGGGGTTGCCAGCACCACGCTCAATCTGTACACCACAAATGGTATTCCTAAATACAGCAATATTCTTCCCATCTCACTCACGGGTAAAACTGTTTCAAAGTCGGCCTATCTAACAATCAACCCTCCTGAAGTCGATCTTGGGGGAATCGTCGTCGGCTCGGATGCTGCCAAGACTGGCCTTTCCGCCGCTGTGGTCCTTCAAAACGTCGGCGCTCAGAATTTATCTTTCCTAGGTAGTGCATGGACACACAGTGTGGATGATGACGATGGACCGGTGATTTTTACCAACATCACAAATGGCAACCTTGGAAGCGGATTCAGTTCTTCAAGTCTTCCAAAAGTTGGCGCTGTTCTCACCACTGGCCAGAGTCTAACAATTCCGATCTCTTTCCTTGCCAACAAGACCGGAGCATACTCAACATTTGTAGAATGGTGGACTACGGGAGGAAATGGATATGTCTTGGTGACCGGCTCTGCATCAACAGCCCCGGTTGCTAATATCTCTGTTTCTACAATTGAGGGCGGCTGGGACTTTTCCGAGCCTATCAATATGAACTTTGGGAACGTCATGTCGGGAACTTCTGCTTCCCGGAACATTCGACTTTGCAATTCGGGAGGATCAGCACTGACAATTACTAAGAGCAAGCCGCCGATCGATATTGAGCTTTTAGCTCCAAACGCTGGTACCGATCTTCATGAAGCTCAGAAAATTGACATTAATTCGTGCGCTCTCGGCCAAGTGTCGATTGTTGCGGCGCCGCTTGGAGTCAACCGGCCGGATCATACTGTCTCAGATGTGTGGATCTTGAATGTCGAGTGAGCATCCTACATCGACGTGAAAGCCAAACACTGAACGTGAACAGTGATGTCACATTCGGTGTACACGACGTTGCTATATCTGCGAATATCGTTACAAAGCAAGTCGGTCCATTATTGCCCAACGGCACTGCGAAGTATGCGTATCTTGGTTGTTACTTTGATGGAGGTGGACGTCAGCTCTCTAAGCAGTTTAGTAACACGAAGAATGAAAATGGATGGTGTCAGACGAACTGCTTCAACCTAGGGTACATATTTGCTGGCACAGAATACCGTAAGTTCAGCGAATTTATCAATATAGTTGAATACTGACTGCTTGTAGATACGGAATGCTGGGTAAGCCCCTTCACTTAAGAGCGTTAATCTGAGGCATGTTCTAACATTTAAAAAGTGTGGAAATACTGCACCTTCTGCCCTCGAATAGTAGGTGTGAGGGTGTGCTCGTCCTCGTGGTAATGGTTTTAACTTCTCATAGTTCCAACGAATCATTGAAGCTGTGTGAAATCAGCTGCCCTGGTGATGGGACTCAAGCTTGCGGTGGCGATGGAACTTACGCTTCTATTTACTATGATCGCACGAGGTATAGTCCCAATCTAGATTCAGTCCCTAGATTGGGCGATATACCTTCAATCTCGTTAAGTGCCAGCTCGTCGTCCACAAGTTCCGCGCCTGCTGACGGTATTTCGACGTCCTTTTCTGGTACATTAACATCGACGTCATTATTTCCTACCACAACAGCAGTAGCAAGCGGCCCTTCTGCCATTCAAAGTGTCGGAGAATATACATATGCTGGTTGCTATACCGAGCCCAAGACGGGTCGAGCCCTGAGCGACAGACTCTACGCGAATGACAGTATGACAGTCGAACTCTGCTACGCATCTTGCAAAGGATATACGTGGTTCGGCTTAGAGTACCATCGAGAATGTAAGTTGCGTTGCATTTAGATCTTGTTTAAGAACTAATTAATGTCCCTTGGCAGGTTATTGTGGCAATGATTTAGCTAGTGGGAGTGTTCTGACATCTGAGAGCTCTTGCACCAAGACGTGCTCTGCCAATTCCCTTGAATATGTGAGCTTAGATAAAACATTATATTCTCCGAGAACACTCACTGACGGATTACCCAGTGCGGTGGATCTTCCAGGCTCTCCATGTACAAGATCTCCGAACTTCCAGCCCGAGACCCAGCCTCTTCCAATCCAGTGATCTCTTCAATTGCAACGAGCCTTTCTATCTCTGACCAAGGCTCATCTACTTCTCTATCGACACCAACTAGAGCAGCTGCATCTACGCTTGTACGACCAACAGCCTCAGATGCTTCGCTCATCCTTACCTCTACTGCCACAGCCTCGGCAATTCGAGGTTTCGCGTCTCTCGGGTGCTTCTCTGACCCTGTTGGAGGCACTTTCCAAGCTCATAACATGCTAAAGCTTTTCAGCAATAATAGCATGAGTCCCGAACTTTGCATCTCTTCGGCACTCGCTAGACTTTCTGCAACTCCTGCAACAACGTACAATTTCGTTGCCGTGGAATATGGCAGGGAATGCTACGCTCATACTGCCGCACCTGAACCACAGCCTGACAGACTTGTCGGTAGCAAAGCCTGTACAATGAAATGCAAAGGGGATTCGAGCCAAAACTGTGGAGGGCCAAATATGTACAATTTATATGCCACTACAACAGCGACGATTGTTGGAACCGGGGCTTCGCAGTGGACTCGCGCACCATTGACGGTTACCACTGGCGTTTGATTTGGAACTTGCTTGGGAGCATTCTATTACATGTGCTATATCACAAAAGGTGATTGATTTTCAGGGAGCCATGCGAACAACTGGCAAGCGATGGCCATTCATGTCAGATATTCTATGCTTGCTTTGATCGCTCATAGACACGAAGTCGGGAAAATTGATAAATAATCCATTCTACATTTTTACTTAATCTTGCGGGTATTTGACTGATTCGGCAAGGATTATTCTTCCATTGTTTTGTCACTCCATCGAAATTTGCGTGAGATCGACGCGGGGGGCAACTGATCATGAAGAGTTTCTTCTTAGAATTTGAGCAAACGATTGATATGGTCATGACCCATTATTGAAATGACAATTTCCTGACTTTTCTAGCCCTGTTTCCATATCCGCTGTTGCACATGAAGCAAGTGGCGCAACCTAGTACCCATATAAATTCAATGGCCTCTTCCCCTCATCGCCTCGTCCTTCCATATACGCGCTTCTATACTGCTTACCAGCATAGATGATTTCCTCCCCCTTCATTCTCAACTCCTCCTCAATATCCAGCAGCCGATTCAACTTGCCCATTCTCTCAGCACCGACCTTGATCGTTCCAGTCCGAAGGCCTACAGACAAATCCGCAATGAAATCATCCGTCGTCTCCGGCAAGCTGGACGACAATAAGACGCTGAAGCCGCAGTTGTATGCATGGCTTATACTGTATCTCTTTTAGTAGGAATTTGGAGATTGTGAAAAAGGAGGAAACCTACGTCTCAATAACCTCACTCACACTCCCATACTCCACAACCTTAACCAACACCCCATTGCAAACCCCCTTCTCCCTCTCCCTCGTCATACACTCCTTACTAACCACCCCCAAATCAACCACCGCCACCTCCCCCCTACTCCTCACATCCCTCATAAACGCATCCCATTCCCCGCATTCATCCTGACTCACGGGATCTTCGAGGAGAGTGATGGGGTATTTGGCTAGTACGTCTTGGAATAAGGAGACCTTTTGCGGGCCGGTGAGTGTGCAGGTTAGGGAGGGGGAGATGGAAATGCTGATTTGGTTGGTGTGGGTGGCGAGGTGGATGCTGTGGGCCAGCAGGTGCAGGGCTTCTTGGGGGGTGAGGAGGGGGATGGAGAATGTGGAGGTTGGGGTTAGGTTTGTTGCTGTTTTATTTTTCAATTAGCCCCTCTAACCTTCTATAAGTCTTTAAGTCTTTGAATTGTGGAGACATACCTAAATGACCGGAATGATGCTCCAGTTCATCTCGAAATACAGCGATAGTGTCACTGGCCATTTTCACGGCGGAGGCGAAGGAGGTTGCTCCTAGGGGCGCGATGCTGAATTGCATGTCTGAGGTGTCGAGGATCGGGAAGAATGGGACGGGGAGGATGTAGGGTTTCGGCGTGTTGGAGATGAGGCGGAGGTGTTCGTAAAGGGGGAGATTCTTGGTCACGTGTCAGTTCTCTGGCCTTCTTCATTTGCTTTCCTTCCTTCTTTTGAGTGCTGTGATTCTATTGCACGAAAAAGATATTCTCAGAGTGTGCGGAAGTAAAAAGGAAAGCATACCAAGCCATCAGCTCCTGCTCGAGCACACGCAATACTAACTCCCAACCTCTCCTCCTTGCGCAACCCTTCACCTTTCTCGCCTTTCAACTCTGATATATATGCATCAATCTTGATCAAGTCAGAATCCACATCGAAAAACTGGGTTGGTAGCGCTGGTGCAATGATTTGGGATATATTCCGGATTGCTTGGGGGACGTGACTGGCGTTTGCAACTGGGACCATCGAGGTGGATGTTCCTTTTCGAAAATTAGAATTGAGCCCTGAATTGGGAGGAGCGAATAGGAAAGGTACCTTCGGTGTTGCTCAAGTTAATTTTCAAAGCAGGATTGCCACTTGCATCTAGACGCTGGCATGCTGTGAGTCCGGTGATGTGTGAAGGCATGTTTGTGATTTGTTTGTTGATTGTCTTTGTCGGATTGATTGAAAGGGTCCATCATACCTAAGAAAGTAGTCATACTTATAGTTAAAGACGTATCTGGGGTTGTGGCCTGATCTTTCATAGTCTTGCGACGTTCGTTGATGGTCCTGCGGTCACGAACTGGCGATGTTCGGAAAGTGGTGTGATTCTGACCCGAGATGGCTTTCGACAAACGCCGGGGCAGCACTCTTTGTAATTGAGTGAGTTTGATTCTGATGATTTATGAAACGGATATATAGTGTTTGCTTTCTGAAAAATCGTCTTACAATGTTTTTGGTGTCTAAGTAGCGAGTAGTATGAATCTAGAATCCCCCTTCAACTCCACTTTGTAAGCCGAACAAGAACTAAAAGTTAAATACAAAATATCTCAACGCTTTTATGCTCCTCCAGCGAGCTTAGCCAATCCCTCCAAGTTGATACTCTTTGGTCGTTCAATTGGGAGACCCAGCGCACGATCCCAGATCAATTGAGCAAGTGGTCCCAAACCTCTGCTAACACCAAAGGTAGCAGTGTAGTATAATGTCTCGTGGAATCCATAGTGATGGAAGAGAACGCCAGAGCTAGAATCAACATTGGGGTATGGGTTCTTGGTCTTTCCGTGCTCCTTCAGTACGACAGGGGCAATCTCAGAGTTCTTCTTGACAAGCTGGAAGACTGGATCCTTGGCGATTTCTGGTCGAGATGATGCGTAGTCCATCAAAGCCTCGAATCGAGGATCTGGTTTACGGAGAACTGCGTGACCATATCCTGGGACGACACGGCCGGACTTGAGCGTCGACCACAGGTAGTCCGAAACGTCCTTGTCCGAGAATTTGGTGCCAACATGCTCTTGCATTTGCAAGATCCATCGCAGAACCTCTTGTGCAGCGAGACTGTGGCTTGTTAGTGATACTACATAATATTTGAGTTTTGACTTACCCGTGAAGTGGGCCTGCGAGACCTTGGAGACCTGCACTGTAACTCAAAAACGGGTCGCTCAGTGCGCTACCGACCAGATGTGTAGCGTGAGCTGAGACATTACCACCCTCGTGATCGCCGTGAAGAGCAAGGTACAACCTCAATAGATCTTGGAAGTTCTCGTTCTCCTTTCCGCCCTTGCCAAGCATAGCAGCAAAGTTGTAAGACCAATCTTGGTCCAGGTCAACTTTGGCGGGGAGAGCTCCACCGCCTCGGTATGAGTTTTGGTAGATCTTGGCAGCAATTGTAGGGAGCTTCGCGAGAAGGGAAATGCTGTCATCGAAAGTTGGCTCCCAGTAATCCGCCTTGTTGACACCCTTTTCGTACGCCTTTGCGAATTTCGAGGTGTGGGACAGAGCAGACACTGCAATTGCGAACTGGGTCATCGGGTGAAGATCTGTCGGGAAGTCATCCAGCATCTTGTTTACAAATGCAGGAAGCTCAGATTGTTCTGCAAGTTCCCGAGAGAACTTTCGGACCTGGTTTGTGGAGGGGACTTGGCCTGTCAAAAGAAGCCAAAACATAGCTTCGGGCAGCATTTCCGTGCCTGTAGTACCCTTTGGAAGTTCTTGTTGGCAGTCCTTGATCGTACGACCGTGGAACCTAATGCCCTCATTCGCATCCAGGACGGAACCTTCCCAGACCATTGCCTTCAACCCTCTAAGATCCGTCAGCTCCCTATTCCATCAATACTTGTGCTTGCGAAATCCTACCTCATGCCACCGAGCGTGTTCTCAACCTTCACCTCTCCAATGACTTTGTCTCCCATTGCCTTGACCTTCTTCAGCAGTTCACGCTTGGCGGGAATGGCCTCCTTGAAGGTAGTCTTCAGGTCTGGCTCGGAGGAGGTCGCATAGCTGCGGAAGGCAGGAATAACAGCAGGGCGAGCTGCTACAGGCTATTGAATATTAGCAGCTGCGTCTAGATTCCAAAATTAGAGAGCTGCTTACTCGAAAAGCCCTCAATGCCTGAGAGGCAGATCTCGCGTTCATGGCCATGTCGGTGAGCTATGACGCGGGGTATCAATCGTGGGGTAATCTGGATGGCTGATGCCTGCTAATACGACAGAAGGGGAGATTGAAGATATAAATTTGAAGTTTTTGGGTGCAGATTGGAATTCTCTGCGCAATTGAGTATGACCTTTATATTTTCTTGGTGTTGTTTGTTGGGAGAAGAACGGGAAGCTGGACTTTTGAAGCTTCACCTGCAAGCTGCAGTGTGTTGAGCCGAGGATAAACAGCCCCATCGGCCGCAGGGCAAGCATGGCATGGCATGATCAGCGCCCCGGCAGCCACCAAAACTGTGCCGAACACAACCGTCATTTTGCCTCGCTGCAATTCTGTTTCCCGATACCGGATTTTGGGAAGAAATATTGGTGCGATGGCGAGGTAGGAAATAGAAAAAAGGTACAAAGAGTATCCTGCCGTTTCTCCATTCTTCTTTTTCTTCTCTCTTTTGGCAATTCAAAATGCTTCGCAGAGCTGTCTCAACGGTACCGCGACGAGTGGTGGCAGCGAGGGCCGCAAACCAGCACATTCGAAGCTTCACCATTTCAGCTCAGAGGATGAGGATGGCTCCATTGGAGCCCCTCGAAAACCCAATAACAGCGACTCTACCTTCTGATTCCTTCCAGCTACTGCCCGAATCCCAGAAGGCTGGAGCTGCCGAAGATGCTCTGTACGAACAGCAAATAAAGGATGTCCAAGCTTGGTGGGCGAGTCCGAGATATGAGGGGATCAAGCGACCATATTCGGCGGCAGATGTTGTATCAAAACGAGGAAGCCAGCTGCAGTCATATCCGAGCTCTGTGATGGCAAGAAAGCTGTTCAACCTGATCAAGGAGCGGGAGGCCAAGGGAGAGCCAATACACACAAGTAAGCTCCAGCATCATCATGGAGGGGCAGTTCTAACATGGTTCAGTGGGCGCAATTGATCCCGTACAAATGACCCAACAAGCACCGAACCAAGAAGTTTTATATATCTCTGGCTGGGCCTGCTCGTCTGTCCTCACAACGACCAACGAAGTCTCCCCCGATTTTGGAGACTATCCCTACAATACCGTCCCAAACCAAGTCCAGCGGCTCTCGAAAGCCCAATCGATGCACGATAGGAAACAATGGGATGCGCGGAGGAAATTAAGTACCGTGCAGCGTGCGAAGACCCCATATACCGATTATCTCAGACCGATTATTGCAGATGGAGACACTGGCCATGGTGGACTCTCTGCGGTATTGAAGCTCGCAAAGCTCTTTGCTGAAAACGGAGCCGCTGCTGTACATTTCGAGGATCAAATGCATGGCGGAAAGAAGTGTGGACATCTTGCTGGCAAGGTCCTAGTACCGGTGGGAGAGCACATCAATCGTCTTGTGGCTGCGAGATTCCAGTGGGATGTTATGGGTTCAGAAAATCTGGTCATTGCGAGGACAGACTCTGAAAGCGGCAAACTGCTTTCCAGTGCGATCGATGTCCGAGACCACGAATTTATCCTAGGGGTAGCAGAGGAAGGCGTCGAGCCTTTGGCGGAAACGTTACAAGCTATGGAGGTGTCTGGCGCCACAGGGTCCGAGATTGATGTCTTTGAAGCCGATTGGGTCAAGAAGACTAAGCTGATGACATGCGATGAAGCCGTTGTCAAGCAACTAGAATCTAACGGGGTGTCGCAATCCAAGATTGATGAATATTTAAAAGCGACGGCCGACAACCGGGACATGTCTATCACGAAGAGGAAGCAACTTGCTTCGCAATATACTGACAAACCTATTGCCTTCAATATCGATATCCCACGAACAAGAGAAGGCTTCTACCACTACCGCGCAGGCATGACAGCCGCTACGAAACGAGCGATCGAATACGCGCCCTACGCCGACCTTTTGTGGGTTGAGACAGGCGATCCGAACGTCAAGAACGCCGCTCAATTCTCTGGTGAGATCCGCGAGAAGTATCCAGGAAAAGGGCTCGTTTACAACCTATCCCCATCTTTCAACTGGATGGGACATGGCTTCAATAATGAGACGCTGAAATCTTTCATTTGGGACATTGCAAAGCATGGGTTTGTCCTTCAATTGATTTCTCTAGCTGGATTACACAGCACTGCTACCATCTCAAATGAGCTGAGCAAAGCATTCAAGGATGAAGGCATGCTGGCTTATGTCAACTTGGTACAAAAACGAGAGAAGGAGTTGGGTGTTGACGTTTTGACGCACCAGAAATGGAGCGGTGCGTCCTATATTGATGGTATACTCGGTGCTATCCAGAGTGGAAGCAGCAGCAGTAAGAGTATGGGCGAAGGCAACACCGAAGGCCAATTTTAGAATTTAGCATGGACGGCGTCTTGGATGGATACAAAGGTTAAATTCAAAGCATATATTTTCTCGACCCATCTTCTCGCAAGGACGAGACTACATCATATAGCGGTTGGTTGTTGGTGTGCGCTGCATTTCTCCCTGGTGCTGATCCCAACAAGACCGATTATTTGCATCTGCAATATTTCTCTTGTTCTGCTTTTTATTTTTATTTTGTGTCATTTATTTTGGCAATCGCCAGTCATCCCGGATCAGAGCCGTTGCGAGCATCCGAAATGATACTCCTCGACCGGGGGGGCACGGGGTCGCTCTCGTCTGACTTGCCTGCCTGGCCATAACGTCAAATTACCACAGCTAACGAGACTTGCAAAGCCCCCGGCGATATATCCTAATTGGGGGGCGTTCATTCGCTGGAGCCTAGCGGTCTTCTTCGTAGTGCTTATTCATCGAAGAGGGCTCAAAAGCCCCCCATTCTTCAAGCAATTCTTTCTCACCGCCAACCAAATGTCCTCCTCTCAATGTCCGAAATGTCCATCTCAATCCGCCCAGCTACACCAGCTGATTTCCCAAAAATTGCCGCTGTAGAAGCGAAAGCCAACGCCGACGACCCTGGTTTCACCATCGGCTTCCCATCCACTGCCGCTCTCGAGACTGTATTTCTGAATCGTCTCCCTTTCTATCACCGTCATCCACACTACCAGCTGTTAGTAGCTGTTACAGCTGAAGACGAAGTTGTGGGAAATTTGATCGCGAAGGGGACTGCGAAAGATGGGTCGTTTGTGGAGAAGTGGGAGCCGAAATTACCGGAGGGGTCGAATTTGAAGTTTTTTGAGTATTACTTTGGTTTAGTCAGCAAACAGAAGAAAGAGAGTGGAGTGGAGGGATTGGCTGGTATGTCTGTCTTTCTTTGCGCTGCATTTAAGTTGGTTTGTGTGATGTTCCCGTAGCAACATTTCAACGGCGTCCCTGGCTTCTTGGTAACCTTAAGCTTTTACTAAGTGCCATCACAGAAATACAATCCCTAAACATCACTCCAGCATATCAACGCCAGGGTATTGGCTCCGCACTGGTCAAAAAATTCCTAGAGGATTTGGATGGAGAAGAATGTTGCGTTTTTGCCTCTGACGCGGGAAGGGACCTTTATGAAAAGTTTGGGTTTAAGGTTGTGCAAAGAGGTGATGTTCCTCTGCAAGATTATCTAGAGGGCTCGGAGCCGTTTGTGAATTATGCTTTGAAGAAAGAAGGGAGGAAGGCTGGAACCTGAGCATGACAATTCAGAAACTTTTGATCGACGACTTCAACCTTCCTAATCCGGCAATCTACTCGTAAGTGGGATATGAGTGCCAGCGTCACCAATCAATTGTCATTGTTGCCTGATTTCTTACCAAACTTACATAACAGAACCTTATATCTTCACAGTCCGATATCCATTTATACTTACTCGTCCAAGTCATTACGGACCTCCTCAAAAGTCCATTCCAAAATGGCAAATATCAAAATCCGCCCCGCCACAAAATCCGACCTCCCAACACTCTCCCACATCGATGACCTGGCCAACGCAACCCATCCCATGAGAAAAATCCGCTTCCAACTCACGCCCCGTGCAGAACGAGACGCGATCCTCCTCTCAGCTCTGGAATCAGCATTCAAAATCCCAACTTTTCGTTTCTTCGTCGCTACTATTCCAGATTCAGAATCCGAAGAGAAGGTCGTTGGCTTCTTGGCGTGGATTAAACACGGTAATTCAGAAGAGAAGAAAGAAATGCTGAAAGAGAAAGAGGTGGAGGCGGGGTCTTTTGACGCCTACAGTGCGGAGATTATGAGGCGATGTAGAGAGAGATATCGCTTGGATGAGTATCATATGTTGGAAACACTAGTAATCCTTCCTGGATTTCAGAGGCGGGGGATCGGGCGGAAATTGATGGATTTTTTTATGGAGGATTTGGAGAAAGAGGGGGAGGGGAGGGGATGCGTTATTGTCAGTTCGAAGGCGGGGAGGGGGTTGTATGAGAGGTTTGGGTGGGAGTTGGTGAGTCTTTTTTTCTTCTTCTCTTATTTCTGACTGGGAGTGAGGGGTATGTTTACTGATTTTGAGCGCAGATTGGGGAGAATGTGTGGGAGCTTGGGAAATGGGGGTGGGAAGAGCCGTATGTTAGTTTCGTCATGAAGAGGGAGGTTGAGGCGTGACGGGTGTTAATGGCGCTTCTAGGAGTGGTTTGATATTGGAGTTGGAGTCTTTGGGTTGTAAGAGCGCTGGTCATTGCTTGGCGTACACCTATAATGTTGAGTTTTCTATAAAATGAGTACGGTTTGGCAGACTAGCCTTTGAAGGTGAGAGTTGTATATTGTTCCACTTGATCTGAGATTTTCAAAACCTCCGAGTGAATCTTGACGTAGAATGTAAATGAGGAGATCCATGGAATTTGTACAGTGTACGCCAAGCAATGACCAGAGCTTTTAGGTTTTTCGTGGAGAGCGTTGGGGGCCATTCGATTTTCAAGTGCACAAGGGTGAGTGTTTTTCAGGGTTTCAAAGCCCATTCTTTTTAGAGAGTGTCCGCTAAATTACAGCGATCAAAGCACTGTAAATTTACTACTCCATCTACCTTCAGTACCAGTGCACAACCATAATGCTTGATACCTATGAAAAATGAGGGAGGGAACATGAACAAACAGCTATCGCCTAGAAATTTGGACAAGAGTCGAAATTCATGGTAGTAAAGTGTAAAGTAAACAAAGTTGGAATAAATTTCATGTTCAATTTCTACTAGAGTACCTCAGTATCCGGTGGATACTCAAGACATTCTAATGTCATCACCCCATATTTAACAAATGTTATATCTCCTTCATCGCCATTTCCAACTTATATACAGTCTCTCTTCTTAAACTGTCTTACCAATCCGCAGAATCCAGCCACGGGTCGTCGCCAAACTCTGTCTCCTCTCCCAAAATCTGGTCGTAGGCCCTTAGTGCTCCCGACTTATGTCGGTACTTCATACTCGGCCATTCGACTTCCCTCCATTCGCCGTGTACTTGGACTGTTTTGTCAAACAGTGAGAGGAACCACTTTATACGAATTGCTGCAGTAGCTCTTTCGATGGTTGCGCTCTGCAATTCGAGATCTTCGGCCATTGTGCTGCGAAGTTCTTCTTCTTCCTGGAACTCATCGTCCATCGCATCGGCCACTTCATGTACCCACTGGTCCATTTTGTCTTCATACCAGCGTTTGTGGTTATTACCGTTGATCAAGTCGAGCAGGTTGTCGAAGCTTGACGGGGGAGTTTGGGAAGCCAAACCGTTCTGTTCCGTTGTGTCGGTTTGGGTGGTCTCAGAGTCCACTGGGGCATCGTAAAACTGCATGCCCTGATCTCTGAAGCTTTGAAGCTGTTCCCGTATCATTGGGAGCTTGCGGCAGTATCGTCGCCATCTTTGCATGCCCCCAAGCTTACTCTGGACTCTTTCTGCGCTTAGGTTATGTACATCCTGCCAATACCGTCCGAATTCTTTTAGTGCTTGCAGAAATTCTGCATCCGGCATGTAAATATAGACAGAATGGATCCCTCTGCCAGGCTCAAGATAGTATATGGGTGCGCCAGCCATAAGTGCACTTTCTCCAGTTTTGTCGAGGGTTTGAGGCTGAATATTGAAGCCTGGAAGGGTTGGTTGTCGAGATATCTCGGCGGCCATTGTGTGTGTTGGCCCTTGAGGCGTTAAGTTATTTGCTGATGTGGTTGTGACTTTGCCGTTTATAGATGAAGATATAGTTTGTCTCGAAGTAAGCTTGCCGGTGGGATGTTGTGTGCAGGAGACTCTCAGCCGCCCAGCGACGGGAATTGTTTGAAGTGACCAGCAGAGGGGAAAATTGGAAGCAGTAAATATCGATGAAGATGAAGAGGGAAGACAGATCCATGTGCGTTAGTTTTATAATGTGTAGCGCCAATTGTGTTTTCGACTGATGTTAGCATATTGCAATACTGACTGACTGCTCTTGACTAGTAACCAATTTTTACCAGAAGATAGGTACTCCCGCTCGATTGCGGAAACTAGCCCTTTTTGCACCTTGGAAGCAGACTAGATGTGGAAAGCACCAGTGCTAAGCCAAAAGAGTGAGAAATTCCTGGTTCTTACCCTTTGGGCCCCAAAATTATAACCAGAGCGTCAGCTAGTCACAAGACCTTCACCCTCAGCAAAAAGAAAGAGCCCACAGAATTCATGCGAGTAAGTAGTGTACAGTGTATCATGCTTTGATTGAAAAAGGTAATAATGACACCCAATTATTATCTGTCCAGTTGCAAATCAAGCACTGCCACTAGCAAATCCGTTACCATTCGACATAGATAGACCCCTTGTTGCTCTGCTCAAAATTTCCTCGATTTCTTTTTGGTGCGATGAGAAGTTATCCACCAGATCGTCCCACATCTTTGGCTCGTGCTCATGTCTTTTCTCGCTTTTCCACGCATAGTCCGTGATGGTGAACGGCCGGCAGGACTCAAACATGAATGCGATGGCGCTCTTTGATATCTGCATTTCTGGGGGAGGAGCGTCGGACGCAGCTTTGAATTGTTCGTATGCAACGCCATGTGGAACATTTCCGCATTCAAATGAGACGCTTCCAGGTTGGAATTCGTCAGAGCGACCCCCATATTCGCCGTAGATGAGACCCATAAGTTCAGAAGCGACATTTCGGTGGTAGTAAGGTGGCCTATAGGTGTGCGATGCCACGTCCCATCGAGGGGAGAAGATTAGAAAGTCTGCTAGTGGCGCTGTTGGATCTCGCGATTTTGCAGTTAGAACACAGAAAATGGAAGGATCGATGTGGTCGACGGAGATCGAGCCAACATTCACAAATTTGGTAAGGTCGTATTTGTATGGGACCTGAACCTCGTCAGTCACCGACTAACACTTGAAAATGTCAGCGCGAAAACTCACATAATTTCCATGCCAAGCAACGACATCAAAGGGGGAGTGCCCTTGGCTGCTTTTAAAAAACTTTCCGGCGAGTTTGTAAATGATCTCCCATCGCTCCTTCTTCACTTCGTATTTCGCTTTCGGTGTGAGGAAGTCACGGGAATTGGCAAGTCCATTAGCGCCTAGTGGTCCCAATTCGGGGAGTTCAAAGTTTGAACCCCATACTTCAAGGATATAACCGCGAGATGGGCCGTCTGGAAGCTCCACTCTGAAACGTTGACCCCGCGAGATAACGCATATTTCCCCGGGCTGGACGTACAACGGTCCAAACTCAGTTTGGATATCCAACGCACCCTGTTGGGGAACAATCAAAAAATCTCCATCAGAGTTCACAAACGCTTTTTGTGTCATGCTCGTGTTGGCCGTGTAAACGTGGGTTGCGATTCCCTCCCTAAGGGTTGGGTCACCTGAGCCAGCGACCGTCTTCAGACCCGAGATGAAGTCGACTCCGCCTTCCGTCGGAATATCAAAAGGCAGCCAGGCCAATTGTGTAGGTGATACATGGACCGCTGGGTTTATTGGCAAGAAGTTGGACTCCATATCTTTATTATCTGGAAGATCCGTCTGGTCAAAAACCCGTCAGCTGGCTGCTCTGCACCGTCTACCTACACATCCACTCACAAAACCTTCATGCGCCACGGCAGGTCTCACACGGTACAACCAAGAATTCTTGTTAGAAGCCCGAGGGGCTACGAACGCTGATGCAGTAATCTGCTCTGTATACAGACCGAAACGAACACATCTCGGGTTGTTCTGCCCTTGGGGAATCGTGCCTGGAATTGTTTCTGATTCGAAGCTTCACAATTGTTAAATTTTTCTTTGTGAATAAGAGAGGTGATTTCAAGGGATCGTACTGGTTTCCAAATCCAGCTTGATACTTAGGTATGTTAGACAATAATTTTTCAAGCCAAAAATGGAAGATCGTACCTCATAAGGGTCATTCTTTCTCACAGCAAAGGATGGTATCGTCCCATCTTTCTGCGTTTCCGCCCAGTGGAAGATGTCCTGGTATTCCCTGGGATCAATAGTTTGTCCTGGCATTGTCAATATGAGCGCGTGATTTTCAGAACTCTGGTGAAGTTGATTCTTCAGGTCAGAAAGAAAGAGCTCGAAAAAGGGTTCAAGAAGTTCTCACCTTCCCCACTGGAGACTTATGATATTCTTATGGAAGATGTGGGGCCTCTGCCCCCAGGTCATCCTCGAACCCACCCACCATCATGCTGTAAGAGAGGTTCGCAGCCGCAAGAATGCCGCAGGAGTAACCATCGTAGCCAGAAAGTTTAGCTGACGTTGGGGGGTTTGCCTAGGGTGGCTTGAGTCAAGCCACCCGGAAATCCCCCAACCAAGCGCCGCTGACCCCAGCATGCCCCAATCAAGGCGGGGGGACTCAGTGGGTTCGGAAAACTAGCCCCCCAACTCTGCGGGGGTAGGAAGAGTTACACAACAATCACAAAGCATTATAAGCCCACCCTAGCGCTGACCAAGGCATCACAAATCTTAGCTGTTGACTCGCTCGCGTACAGTAAGAGCTGGTGGAAGATAAAAACTAAAGAGTCCCATAGAGAGAATTCCCCCAACATAGTGCCCCACTACTACCCCACTGCCAGGTGTAGAGACACGTAACGGAAAAGTCTCTAATCAGTTCAGCGGCATGTATTAAAGAAGGAATATAAATCTGGCGTGTAAAAGCATGAATATCTTACCCAATTACCTAGGTAATGATGAATGCCGTGGTTATCTTAGACTACCTCCATGGCGCACTTTTTTCGCAGCCAGTGGGGCGTTTCAGAACCTACAGAAATATCTGCCACATAAATTGATACGATAAAGTATATAAGTAGATTTCTGATTCTCGTTTTGGAATAGAGAGATGTGGTAATGAAGTTTTGTGACGCATGGAGAGTGCTCCGGGGTCTAGATGCAGGCACTGTTTCGCAGGTACCTCGCTTCAGCGCTCGATGGCCCACAATGGCGTGGCTTTCAGGCTGTTTAGGGCTTTTGCTGCCGGGAAGCGGCACTGGGGCAACGCCACCCTGCCTCTTGAATTTCAGTCACAACTAACATCCAACCTATTCAATTTCGATCTCCTTTCAACTCGCGTAAAAACTCTCTTTCGCTACCAGGTGGAGATAACCACACAAAATATATCCGTTTATTTCATGGAACAGCACCTGTATCTTGGATAGTTTGCATTTGTGTTCGAGACCGAGACTTAACGAGGGGTAAGAGATATTCACAAAGACAGAATGATTTAAATGTTATTGATTAATTCGCTTCTCGACTTCATTTCTACCAATGTTGGCTTTTCTTCTTCACTGGCTCTCTGAGTTCGAAGCCACCAGGGACTGATTGCTGAGCCTCTCATTATCGGGAATTCAAAATCTCCTCGACTGAACTCCATCCGACACGTAGGACAAGTTGCTCGAGTTTCCTGAAGCCAAGTTTGTATGCACAGCTGCCCAAAAATATGTCCGCAAGGAGTTCTTACCGGCGTCTCTCCTCCGGACTTCTCAAAAGCGCTCTGACATATAACACAGTCCATCTCATCGTGTTTCAACTCGTATGAGATGGGACTAAGAAGTAAACGCATACCATTTTCTAGACGTCCCTGCCGTCTTGCAAGCGCAAATTGATCTTCTCTTGACGAGATGAGCTCTCTTTCGATGACCCGTTGTATTTGGATGTACATGAAGAGTCTCTGGACATTCATGGAAGAATCTAGTGAGAACTGTCTCGATACAACAGTAATTTTACTTCTCAAAGATACTTCGAGATGACCCGCGATTTCCTGCAGCCAGGCAAGGTCTTCAGCTGTTATTCGCCCGCCATATTGGAAGATGCCGTCTTCTTGACCTTTGTGGAGAGTTTGGTGTTTGGTCCAGATTTCTTCTGCGATTGCAAGCGATCGAGAGTTTGACTCAACTTCAGATCGAGATTTTATTTCGTGGTAGAAAAGGGGATTTATCATACAAGCTTCACAGAAGCTGTTGACTGAGATTTCGACTCGCTGTGGATCCAAGGAGCAACTGCCCATTCCTAGATCGCACAAACGATATTTTCGAATGCAACCACACTTTCGAATTAGAATATACTCCCTACACATTTCGAGGATTTCAGGACCAAGATTCCAGCTTGGCTTTCAGATTCAGAGATTCTGTGTCTTTTTCGCTTGTAGGTGGTAAGGGTAGCGGTGCCTGTAAGATCGAAGTTGTTTGCCATTGTGAGTAAGAATAGGAAAGTATTTCAATACAATTGTTCGTCCTTTCACCCTTAACCAAGGCAGAAAATTGTTCTATTAATACATCTTGAAACAATGCCAGACTAGGGGGCCATTGTTCAGAAACTTTTGCTTTGTTGTACAAGATCCGTTTAAACATTGTTTCTCAAATTTTTGAAAAGGCTATGACTAAGTCTTTGTTAATTTCATTGATCACAAACCATAGCTTGAGAAGATATTCTATTGTGTATTCTTCCTTCTGGAAAGTATCACTTTCCTTTGTGAAAACTGTCAAGTCTCTAGATCTTTCTAAGCAAACAGTTACATTGTAAAGATCAGCAATAGCGCTTGGCTTACTACAAGAGCTCCTAAGTATGTTTCTCTGCAGGTCCAAATTAGATACTCTCGTCGTCAATATACATCCATCTGAGAAAATTACGCATTAGATCACCTCAAGAACCGTCAGAGATAAAAGTCTACTCAGTCATGTGCAGACAACTCATCGCAAAGTTTCACAGCTGCGGGCACACAATCGAACGCGCAGAGTTCCTGTCTTTTTGTGAGTGGTTCAGCGGTCTCCTACTTCATCTCGGCCGGGGAGATAATATTCGATGCAAACATCTAAAGAGAAGGGTGAGTGAAGTTGACGGTTACTGCCATCAATGCCTATTGAAAGCTGTTGTCTCCAAAGAAAACTGCCCACCGGGTCCACTGCTTCCTTCCGAATCACAAAGAATGTCTCCATGGGATCCCCATCGGCGCCAGAAGAATACTAGACCTATGTCAGAGCCCGGGTGGTCGGATCTACTACGATAAAGCCACAAATACATCGTACAACTACGAGGGTCCCAATGTGGGACTGTTTTGTGGATTTGGAGAAGTATCAGCAACAGATATGTTATGGCTTCGTAGCACTATATCAGACGTTACAGCAATGCTATGGGAGCAATGGAGGGACAGTGGTGTTCCTAATCCAACTCTTGAAGAAGTCATGCTTCTCATTCAGATGCGTGAGGTGTTTATTGCCTGGCAGATGGCGAGTGTCAATGCTGCTTATAAGCTCTTGAAACACGCGTTGGCAAAATTCCTAGACCTGAAGAGCAGAGTGAATGTTCTTATGAAATTGCCGAGCATTCTGGATTCTGTCGACATGTTAGACCTGGATGACGACGAGAGAGACTGCGTGATTTGCCTGGAAACATTCGGTGAAGCAAGCGAAAACTCGCCGGCTGAATTTCCCGCGCGGCTTCCTTGCACGCATGTAGTAGGATCTTCATGCATCCGAGTCTGGATACAAGAAGCTCCGGGTCCCTTGAGAATTTGTACCTTGTGCAATGTCAGCTTTGGAATACGTAATTGCGACGCTTTGGGGCTTACATATACCACGATGTTCTACCATGCTTTAAACTTTGCAAGCATGCTACCAGCTGGAGATACTGTACATGAAGCAGGGCTGGATTACTCATTCGGGTATCTTGCCCGTAGGATCCATCGAGAAGTCAGTCCAAAGCAGCCGGAAAACCAGTCTCCGTACTGGATACGACTGTTGAAGGGTGATGGTTCCGTGTTAAGAGTAACAGGTCAGCACCATAAGTTTCACAGCATCCCCAGCATTCCCATATGAGTCACACAGTAGCTTCCTTCAAATTCGACTACGAATTGCATTAAAGGTTTGAGACTATGGCTCGAACAGTAACTTGGTAGTTCTAGGATTAATTTCTTTTGAATCCTTTCCCTCAAAATTATCTCATTACCTTTCCAACTTAAGCGAGCATCTAAGTGAAACCGAAGCAATGATCGATTCTAGAATTTCATGGAGAGTTTGGTATCTCGCCCATTTGGTCCAGTGCTTGTCGAATCAAGCTTCGATTCAAAAGTCACAACTCGAGTGATTGACTCTAACATCCCTACTAAACAATACAAAGAACAGCCCACGAGAAGAACAGAGAAGAACAGGAACTATCAAGATCTATAAATTCCAAAAGCTCCATTTCTCCCTCCTTCTTAACTTCCCCGAAATCCAAAAGCGAAAATGTGCAGACAATACATTTCCAAGTTCATCTTCTGCCAACACACAATGCTGCCCCGGCCAGATCACCTGTTCCGGTGCGACATTTCACCCTGTCCTGAGACTGTGACAATTGAAATGGATAAATATAGTATCTGTTCGCACTGCTTATTATGTAACCAGAATATGGCACCAGAATATCGCGATGTGGACCGTTACTCAAGTTCCGCGCTTGGAGGACATGACGGTCCTCAAGCAGCCCGCATATTCGCCCTCATACCAAACAGCAGTCCCCAAAGCTACCAAATCGAGCTCCACGACGGCTCCAAATACTGGTACAATCAATGGGACCCTTGTTTTTTCTCCACGTGTGCTCTCAATTTGGACGATGCATTGTATCTGTCAGACGCAGAGGTTGCGCTTTTCCCCTACATTTTCCATTTGTGGAAATACCGCCCTAGTTACATGACCTTCAATAGGCTAATGTTGTATCTCCAAATCAGAGATGCTGAGATCATATTTGACATCAGACAGAAGGAGCGCAGTCTGCAGAGGCGAGACGCGAGGGAGGCCAGGAGGCAAGGCGTAAGCATTCATGATGAGATGATCAGGAATTTGCCGAACGTATCTTTCCAAATTGATGTCGAGTACATTCCGAGAGACCATCGGGAGTGCCTGATCTGCCAAGAGGAATTCGAAAAAGAGCAGGCCGACGGAACACCTGCGGAAAATGCCCTGAAATTGCCTTGTGGTCATATTTACGGAGAAGACTGCCTCCAAGAGTGGATCCGCAACTGGGACCACGACGATGGATCAAACTTTACTCTTTGCACACTGTGCAGAGATGACTTCGGGTTGACGCCAGTTCTTGACGACGAGGATGACGAAGAGGGGTTGGACTTTATCACGGATTTTGATCCTCATCCAGGATTGGCTAGTCCGTGGTTCGTACAGTGGTTAAGATACGACCCAAATGGCCATCCTACAGGATTTGGCCGCGGACCTCGTTTCCCATGAATTATGAACAGTAATCTGGGTTGAGGGAAATAAATTGATATTTTCCTCTGTATATTTTAGAATGAATGAAGAACAATTTGCATGACATGATACATCTCCAAGAACTCTGAGGTGAAACGTGAACAAGTGAACTCAATACTCTATATTTGAATACAACATCTCACTAACTTTTGGCATGGAATCTCCGTCAGCGCGTGACTTTGGAATTCAGATGAGCCCACTCTAGCTTTCTAAGCATTTCTAAATTCGACATAACCTGCCGTCAATTTCATGCCACCCCTCATTACCCACACACTGCACGAAATTAGTAACAAATATTTCAGAAACGACGTGATAAAAATATAACCCTCAGACAAGAACTCCATAGAACAGAAAAATGAGCCAAAAAGCGGGGCACTTACAGGTTGGCACCAAAGCGTATCATCCGGATCCACCGCCTTCTTGATCTTCAACAACCTCTCATAATGCTCGCCCCAAAAAGTACGCTGCCAATCTGGCTCATACCTTCCAGCTCCTTCATTCATATACGCACCCGTATTCGGCGCCAGCTCTCGCAACCCCGAAGATAACGAGGTTGACGCCTTAACTGCTATACTCTTGGCGGTAGCATTCAGAGACTGGAAGGGTAGATTTGCGGCTATTGCATTCCCCACTCAATCAGTACTTCCCCCTCCTATAAATTCGACTGAAGAGAGCGGGGAATAGAGACAAACTCACTGGCATGAACATAAGTATCCCTCCAAGCCGGCAAAACAGCATTACTCCCTCCCCTCGGCACAGCATCATGCACACCCTTCCCACTAACAATAAACATATTCGATCCTCCCCAATCAGCAAACAACTCATAAGCCTCCCTCGCCTTCGTCAAATTCCCCGTCAAGGCCTCCCTATCCAATAACCTCGAACTCATAACATTCTCATGTCCCACCGGTGAGGGGTCATAGTTCACTTGATACCAAGCGTAATGACTCGGATAGAAAGTTGTAGTAGACGTAAAGGTAAATTCCCCAGGCCATGTGGTGTTGATGTAGTTGAAAATTGGGTCAAATAGGGAGGTGATGTCGGAGGAGTTCGTGGTGTCTAGCATTAGTACGAGACCCATGAGCCCGCTGACCGGGATAGTGGGGGTGTAGTATGAGTACGCGCTTTTGAAGATCTGGGGATACCCTGAGACGCCTGCGTCGGCGAGAGAGGGGAACTTTGAGAGGAAATATGCGATCATGTCGAATGCGTGGGTGTTGTTGGCTGGTGTTGAGACCCAGTAGTTGAGGTTCATTATTGAGGGGCTTGGGATTGTGCTCATGGTCACGGAGGTCATCACACCGAAAGTCGAACCGCCTCCCTATTGCATCAAATTAAGCGCCCTGAACGAGAGAAAATTGGCTGAAGCATGACTTACACCTCTCATTGCCCAAAATAAATCCGTATTCTGACACTCATTAAGTGTAAGAATCTCACCCGTCGGCGTCACAATTTCCATTTCCAGAACGTGATCAGCAGCAAGTCCATGCTTAGGAGCCAAAATGCTGTGACCGGCCCCAGTAAGAAAGCCACCCAGCGCTACAGTCCGTCCATTCCCTCCCACAACTGTCTGATTAACAGCAGCTGTCGCCTGATAAGTTTCAAGCATCTGGGTGCCTGCTCCAGCAGTCAAGGCTGTTCCGTTAATTGTTATGCCGCATTTTGCTGGCGAGAATGAATCGGCGTGCAATTTGATCCCTTTCATGTAGTGAACCCAGATGGAGAGAGAACCACCGCCACTCGAGCGTCCCACATAATCGTGGCCGCTGTTTTTTACTACCAGTCTGACATTATTTTGCCTTGCTGGGAATCATCTTAGCGTAGATCTAATATTTTAGAAAGACTGTGAACTTACCAAAATCAATCCCAGCCTTCACGTGTTTGGCTTCTGTGGCATTGATAACATAAACCGGGTAGCCATCTGAGCTACAAGGGGCATTTGGATCAGGGAGACACGAATCATTATTCCAATTGTCCCACTCCGCTGATACTGGGTCCTGGTCATGAAAAAACTCATTTTGCCAGTAGTACTGCACGTAGGAGCATAAGGTGGCGTTATAATTAGGTTGTGTTGAATGACAGACTGCTCCTGGAGGAAGAGGTTGAAGGAGCCGCCCTTCAGTCGTTGCGTTGAGGGTCGCCCATGTTTCGGGCGATGGCCAGTCTGAAGTACCTGGAAAGGCTTTACATGATACTGCTCGGGTTTCTGAGGAACCATCAACTCCCAGCACGTGCAAATACAGCAGTGACAATAAGACAAAGAACATCGTGGAGGAAATTCGGTTCATGAAAACCGTCAACAGTGAGGCACGAACCAGGAAACTCAGGGCACGAGAATCTTGGCCAGAGGCCAGAATATCAAATAAGGAGATTGATGACTCCGAATTCTCATTGCGGCTCGCACAGCCGATCTAAAACGAAATTTGTATCCAATTCGTATACTTAATGAACAGTCGTCGATACAGCCTTAGACGGAAAATGGACGGCGAAGGTGATCGGCACTTGAAGATACGGCACGCAGTATTATACATGGGGAGATTTAACTTGAGATGTTGCATTGTGCAATATTTAGGGAAGTACGATGGGCGAATGATTGCATAAATAGGCAGAATGAGCGTGGCAATCGAACCATGTGAGATAATGCCCGAACGAGTGCTGTCGTAATGAACCACAAATCGTACAAAAAAAGAGCCTATCTTCCAGAAGCCCACTTTGGGTAAAATGTAATTTATAAGAGATAAATTAAAGACAGGATGAACAACGAATCCGATAATTTATTTCATATGTTCCTGAAACTCGGTACCAAGAGCGGATTAATCTGGCAGCCGAAATCTGGGGAGACCTTGTATTTACCCCAGATAGGACGGCATCTGAGGAAATGATTATCGGCGGGCCGTTCACTCCCGTTGTCAGAGTTCAGGAACTATGCAGGGTCTATGTAAGTGAAAGTACCGACGGTGCTGCCGCCAAGGAGCAGGTCTGCTGACTGGCTTGGCTTTAATCTTCGATTTCGAGCAGGGCAGGCCAGTATCAATTGGCTGAATGAGAAATGTATCTGACTATCTCGGAAAATCGATGTCGATGATATTGAACGAAGCAAAGAAATTTTCGTACGTCGTACAAGGCCTCCGTTCCACCAAATACTCCCCAGTCAACCGCCTGACACTGTATTGAACGGAGTTTTCGTCGACGAGAACCACCACTCTTTTGGAGCAAGTACATCCAACCTCCGCCCCACATCTTTCAACCCCTCCCCCACCAACCTCCCCACCAACTCTCCAAACCCCAAGCCTTCATCCCGTTTGTTAGGAATAGGATTAATCAGCACCCAGCCAGTACCCACAGGCCACAGCACCGATCCATTTGCCAACACCGTCGCATTGACGGGATTAACAACAGTTGCCCAAAAATCCACTTGCTGCGAGCCCTCCATCACCCGTGTGTGATTCACAGTAACACTAACAGCAAACGTTACGTTTTCCGTCTTGCATCCCTTCTTGGGCATATTGAGCTCATTCGTACCATCAATGACATCAGAAAGAAACGACAAAGCACGCGCGCGACCTTGCCAGAGTTCGGAATTATGGCCACCCAAGTTGTTGCGATGATACAAAATGTTGGCGCCATCTTTGCAGAAATTGTCGACAAGCACGTCTGTAAAGTTTGCGGGGGACATCTGGTCTTGTATTGCCTTGTAGATGAATACCGGCATATTGGGGGTGCCGTGGATGCCCATTGTTGCGTCTTTGTTATACATGTTTGTCAGGAGAGGATTGTCAAGGTCAGCTTTGCCGTTTTTGAAGTAATTGTAGATATTTTCGTATTCGAAGGCTAGAAGGACTTGTATGCCGTTCATGCCGAGTGCAGAGTAGAAGCGGGTTCTATTGTAGGGCCCTGTATCTTTGAGTCGGCTGTCGATATATTTTCGTGCTTCGGGGTGTTGACTTGTGATGCCTAGTAAGCCAGAAAAAATGAGGCCTGCTGCGTCTTTGCCGTTCAGTCTTTCCTCGCCGTCCATGACACTTGGAACAAGTCCGCCATGAACAACGCCTGCGAGTTTAAGATCAGGCGCGTACGATCCAGCAAGTTCAGCTGCGAACTCGGTAGCCATTGCGCCGCCACTGTACCCCCATAATGCAGCTTTTGCATCAGACGTTCGAAGTCCGAATTGGCCAGCGACTTGCAGCACTGCCTTCACGGAGTCGAGCGTAGCGTGTCCAGATTGCATCCCCGCGCAGTAACTTGAAAGCGGCCCTTCAAAGTCAGGGACATTGACGAACCATCCGCGAGTCAGAAGGTCGTACATTTCCCCATACGGCTCACTGAATTGTAAAAGGTAACTTGGTGCAGCATCTGGAGATGCGCTGTCATACGGGACTTCATACGAGACGATGCCGTGAGAACATTTGTCCGGGTTGGTACCGTTCTTGCATTGCGCGTGTGAGGCTGGAATAAAGACCGTTGTCACTGCCCATGAAGCATTGGTGTGAGTGTCGGTGGTGCGGTATAGAACTTGGAAAGTATCTATACAGTTGCCGATGTTGATTATGCTGTAGGCAGACGAACGCACTTTCAATGCAGTGCCTGTTGACGCGTTTTGCCAGCCCGCGGGAGGTTCATACCACGGATCCACAGAGGGCGGCAGCAGGTACGATGGAGGATTTGGATTGAACGCATTAACTTCACGTTTGACAGGTAGCGAGGGAAGGGAGGCAGTCAAGACTTGCGCTGCGTAGACGCCCCAAAGGAGCAGGAAGCTCGACGGAAAGTGCATTGTTGATCCCTAGATCCTGAGCATGGAAAGTGCGAAAATCAAGATATATCCAAAAAGGTGCCATGGTTTCTTTCGTCCCCCCATGTTCGAAACTACCGTGTTTGGATCCTGGGGTCGACGTTGCCGTCAAGAAGATAAATTATTATCCGACGGTTGTGGGGCCCGGCTGCAACCAAACACTACTTGAATTCGAATATTGATCACCGGAGGCGATTAGCGTGCATGGATGGTTAAATCTTGAATATAAGCATGTACTTCTGTATATTGAAGACGGAATGGAAGGTAACACCCACTTGTCGCACTGAATAGCGGGGTCTTCTCCGGAATTCGGAATGATTGTGCTACCATCTCCCAAAGCGTCACTGGGACCAATTCAAAGATCCTTACTAACACGGTGATTGAAAGAAAAGCTTTCAAAAACAGAACATCAGAACAGTAAAACCCCAAAGCTGAACAGCTGAAAGATGGAACTACAGAACAGAATATGACAATGGAAATAAAGGAAACACAGAAATGGAAAATAACATAAATAGCAATCATCGCATCAACATGCTGTACATCCCATCACAAATCTCAAGAACCAAAATCCGAATACGAAAAATGTGCAGAATTCACCAAATTCGATATGTATCCTGCTGGCACGACGGCGACTTCGAACAGGAAATACTCTGCGCGGACAGACCTGATTGCATCGAAGAAACCATCACGCAAGTCTCAAGTTGTTTTTGCAATGCATGCATGCTCAGTCCAAACTTGGAAAGGAGACGCGAAGACCACAACTACCTCATCAGCGACGACGAACGGGCAGCCGCAAGATCGATCTTGACCAGGATGGCTGCGCCACCAGGCCAGCGATACGTGCAATTCGGCGGCGAACTTGAAATCCAATACGACGCAGAAAATATCCATCAGTTTGACGACCGAGTAAGTCGTGCGGATGGGCTGTTTCTGAGAACGATTGAGTACACAATGTACGCACTGATCTGGGAAATGTTACTTGATGCTGACTCTCCAGACCCAACCCAGAACGAGATCAGATTGTACCTCCAAATCAGGGATGCGTCACAGGTAGCTTTCAACCACGAAATGGAAGACCATCGTTTGGGAATAGAACCACCAGAACCATCAGATAACCACCAGCAAGAAATCATCAGGCGCCTGGGCCATATCCTGACGGATGTGCCGATTCCAGTAAACGATCCCGAATGCCCTTACTGTCTAGAAGATTACGGGCAAGGAGAAGTCCCAGAGATGCCCGTACAATTGCCGCCGCCATGTTTACACATCTATGGTCGGGCGTGCCTGGAGGCCTGGGTTACGTCGTTTGTCCCTGGCTCAGAGGAGGAGTTCACAGTTTGCACTTTATGCCGCGATGGTTTCGGTATTCTGACGGGATGGGAAGAGGCAGCTGGGATTGTCGTTCCTGAAGCGGAGGACATGCCGTGGTGGATTAGGAACTTTAGGGATGTCTGGCCACAGGACTGGCCTCGGGAGGATTAAGTAGCGCAAAAAAATGGGTTCTGAATCCTCATTGCCAAAGAAGTGTTGAGAGACGGTGTATTGATGTATCGGTCTAGAGGGACTTTCCACGTCAGCGCTAGCGAAATCATCTCCTAATTTCTTGTACAATACCAAATACTACATTGAAACTTACAAATGATCGTTTTCAAAGGTGAAACAAACTATATCGAAACAAAATAAAATCATGTGTCAACGAAGAGTAAAACCTCTTTGTTAAAAATTCCAGCTTAACAAAGCCTTGTTTGACTCCGCAATATTGAGACAATAACGTGCGTCCCTCCGTGCCGAGACGCACGGTGTCACGAGACGAAAAATGCAAAATTCTATTTTATGTTCTCCTTTATCAGTTTGCCGATTCATATATAATATCTCATGATTCTCCAGTCTTTGGTCTACAACATATTCACATATAGAGCAAAACCGGAAAGTTTTGGTCGCTGTCGCCGTCGATTTGTTTATTGCACAATCTGATACCAAGATTCAACCTCCTACTGCACAGTCGATATCGCCAGCTATTTTAATTTCGGAAGCCTGTTACTAAAATAGAATATTAGATAAGAACCATACTAGGAATTTAAAAACGATAAGCCTCGTGTGGCTGGCATGAAAAAGTTTCGCCGATTGGAAACAGGTAGGCGTTTTATTCGCGTCAATGGACGAACGTATAGCAGCGTCTACGCTATACCGTATTTGAACTAGCAAAATTCGTGCTAAGTAAGCTCAGTCTCGTGCACCTACTTTGGCACAATCACGAGATCTTCTAAAAGGCTGTGCTCGATTCTAGACCAGAAATTAATAGTAGAATTGTAAGAAAAAGGCTTTTCCTTTTATGGCTTATCTATTATTCAGCCGCCTTCCCAGCTTACGGAATGTTTCCGCTTGAGAGACTTCGACTTTGTTTCTCTAATCGTCGTAAAGTCATCCTGGCCTGCTTCCGACCTAGCAGACGCAACTTGCAACGCTTGAAGTCGATCTTCAAGCTGCTTATACCATTTTGAAGAAGATCCTTGGATGGTTCTATATCCAGCTAATGCCCGATTGTACATTACCTTCGCTAAGTCTTCCCGACCTGTCCGCGAGAAGAGGTCGCCAAAAGCAAACATAGTATTCAACACTGGTAAATATGAGGGTAGAAGTTCAGGACCAAGAGTATACTCATAGCCTTGCAGCGCCCGAGTGTACATTGCCTCCGCCTCTGCCAACTTGCCTTGGATAGCGTAGAGATTGCCTAGATTGTTGACCGTATTGAGTGTTAATGTATGCTTCGGTCCCAGTACCTCCTCTGAGCCTTGCAGCGCCCGAGTGTACATTGCCTCCGCCTCTGCCAGCTTGCTTTGGTTGGCGTAGAGGATGCCTAGGTTGTTGATTGTACGGAGTGTCGATATATGCTTCGGTCCCAGTACCTCCTCTGAGCCTTGCAGCGCCCGAGTGTACATTGCCTCCGCCTCTGCCAGCTTGCCTTGGTCGAGATAGAGGTTGCTTAGGTTGTTGATCGTATCGAGTGTCGATATATGCTTCGGCCCCAGTATCTTCTCATTCCCTTGCAGCGCGTGAGTGTACATCACCTCCGCCTTGTCCAGCTTGCCTTGGTCGCGATAGAGGTTGCCTAGGTTGTTGACCGTCCCGAGTGTCGACGTGTGCTTCGGTCCCAGTGCCTCCTCGCTTCCTTGCAGTGCACGACTGACCATCGCCTCCGCCTCTGCCAGCTTGCCTTGGTCGCGATAGAGGTTGCCTAGGTTATTGACCGTCCGGAGTGTCGACGTGTGCTTCGGTCCCAGTGCCTCCTCGTAGCCTTGCAGTGCCCGAGTGTACATTGCCTCCGCCTCTGCCAACTTGCCTTGGATAGCGTAGAGATTGCCTAGGTTGCCGATCGTATCGAGTATCGATGTGTGCTTCGGTCCCAGTGCCTCCTCCTTGCCTTGTAGCGCCCGAGTATACATTGCTTCCGCCTCTGCCAGCTTGCCTTGGATAGTATAGAGAATACCTAGATTGCCGACCGACATAAGTGTCGATGTATGCTTCGGTCCCAGTGCCTCCTCGTAGCCTTGCAATGCCCGCGTGTACATTGCCTCCGCCTCTGCCAACTTGCCTTGGTCTTTGTAAAGGATGCCTAGATGATTGACCGTATTGAGTATCAATATATGCTTCGGTCCAAGTGCCTCCTCGTAGCCTTGCAGCCCCCGAGTATACATCGCCTCCGCCTCTGCCAGCTTGCCTTGGTCGCGATAAAGTATACCTAGGTTATTAACCGTATTGAGTGTTGATATATGCTTCGGTCCCAGGGCCTCCTCGCTACCTTGCAGCGCACGACTGACCATCGCCTCCGCCTCCGCAAGCTTGCCCTGGTCGAACCAAAGATGACCTAACTTGTCCAAAGCCCATTCGATTCCCTTAAGGTCCACTTTGCCTTCTAGTATGAACTGTTCTTGCCTAATAGCATGGTGAAGCAAACGCTGTTGTAATACCCACGAGTTTCTTTCACCCCCTTCTGGGATATTTGAAGCGACACAAATCAATGCAAACTGTGTCAGTCTCTTATCCCACTCTTTATTCAGCACAAACACCGTCCATGCGTGCACACAGCTGTGCATGCTATACCCTCCAGACCCGAATTGCTGCTGAAGAGCCCCATCTGGATCAACTAGCCCGAAGCTACAAAGTAGGGCAACGGCTTTATTAAAATTCAATTCGTCTTTTGTTAGATATTGTATCCATTGATCGTCTAAAGAGTCTGTATATTGAAGGAGTTCAAACCATATATCTTGTCGATCAAAATATACCCATAGCTTAAGTAAACTTGCTGATGCAGGGTTCTATTATTAGATCCGATCGAAAGTAATCTGCTATGTTGTATATAATAAGCGATCTTTATAGGACTCTAGTTGTGGACTCGTAGTCTGGAGCTTCAGCCACGACGCCTTGTAGAGCCGAAAATAGTCTGATAAAGTCATGGATACGTTCTTTAGGTATACACCTGCTGTGAACAAAGCAAGAGGCAAGCCGTCTAGTTTCTTCGCAAGCTCTGGAGCGCCAGGGTCTGTCTGTCAGAATCACCTGAAAAGTTCTGTAGTATATGACATACCCTGTACAATATTCTTCCGTCTCGACATATATGACAAGATCTCAAAACTCTCCTCAATATTTAGCAATTTCTGAATATGAACACTATAACCTTGACTAATTTGCGAAAATCGTGTTGTGATAATGATTGAGTCCTGGTCAGATTGTAAAAGGAATTGGCGTATATGAAACGTTGAGCGGTCAAAATTGCCAGATATTTTTGGATTGTTGTAATTGTTATAGATTATCAGCCAATATGTGTTTTTCAGCAAATCAAGCCAGGTTTTGACCGCATATATTACTTGATCGAGGTCGTCCAAGTCTACAACAATAAGTAGACTATTCAAAGGATAATATTTCAATATCTGCTGAGCGATATCTCGAAAATTAAACTTAAAAAAATCCTGATCGTTCGCATTTAACCAAAATACTATTATATATTTCTCCTTATGTCGTTTGATATATTTGATCGCCAGTTGAGTCTTTCCGATTCCACCGAGGTCATATAGGACGACACATGCTCGATTATTATAACCATAAAGCAGCTCGTGCATTTTCGACAGTTCTTTCTCTCTAGCAACAAACTGTGCAGCTTCAGGAAATGAAGCGAGGTTGAGCCCGACGGCATATTGTTCGAAATCGATACCTGAGCCGGTCAGTTTCGCTTTAGTAGGACTCCATGCTGACAATTTACCTTTGTACATTCTGTGGATCTCGTCGTCCAGCCGTCGGAATGCGTGGTCCTTTCCTTCTCCGTAGTTCGGCACTATTGAAACCCCGAAGACCCCGACCAAATAATATGTTGCATCCTCTTCTACCGTAGTCTTGCGGTCCTCCGCCCAAGACCTTCGCTCTTTGATATTGAAATTCGACAAAACATCGCCTCGAAGGGCACTCTTCTTAATGCCAGTGACCTCGTATATTTTGGACTCGAGTGACAATTTGCTCCCAAGTCGATAATTTTCTAAACTAAAAAAGTCAACCAGTTTTGGCGTTATAAACTCTTGAAGTATCCAACCTTGAGTGAATTATCAGCTTTTCCTAAAAATATTATCTCATATTATTTGGTCGTCCGCTTTATTGTCGAATTTGGAGACGTCTGAGAGGTAAACGTAGCAACGTGTAGTGTTTTGATACCACCGAAATATAGAATTGATCGCCGCCCCAAGCTCAACTATATTCTTTTTATCGATGCAGCAAATATTTATCCAGAAATATTATAGACCATTAGCAACGGCTTGCTTCGCGTAGAATTATATCTTCTCCCATCTAGTTTTGTTTTTCCCTGTGCCGGCTTCTACTTCTGGCAAGCTAACCTCGTCTTTTCCCCAAGTGTGAGAGAGTATTGCGTAGGCGGGGACGTCGCAGCTGGTGGTTTCGCGAAAGACGATCTCGCCGTCCGGTTTGCGCTGCAAGAGACGTATGAAAGCCATAGGTGAGCGTCGGGGGCGATCTTATGTCAGGCGCGACTCGTGCGGCTCGTTCGGCATATCGAGATCGACAGGATGTGAAGCAGACGTCAAAAGACTGATCATGAGAAGGATATGCAATCGTGATCGTAGGCGCTGCCCACAAGGCTGCATCGTGGCGCAGGCTGGCTGGCGACTTGCATAGCGGAAACACAGACGTAATACAACGCTGAATATTTACCATTGTTGAAATGCCGCAAGCCATTCGAAGTCTTCTGTTGTCGGCTCAAAGTTGACAGATGGCGAGGCAGGTAGTAATGGAAATGAGTTCATTGCAGAGAGTGCTGGTACTGAACAAAAGGAACTAACTTAAACCCGCGTGTTAATGTTTTGGGGATTTTGCGAGGCCATGAACTCAGCTAGCCCAATATTTTCTAGCGCGAGAGCCGCTATAAAGTAACCTCCTTGACTCCGCAAACGACTTTCCTCTTTCACGCTGGCCGGACGTCTTATTCCTGCCACACCAGGCTAATTATATAAAATTACTTATTATATATTTCATCTGATATTATATTTTATGTTAAAGCCCTCGAAGGTCGAAATTTTTTCATTGTCCACGATGCAGTAGGGGGGTGAATCTGGGGTGTCAGATCTTGCAATAAGCAAATCGACAATAGCGACAACTAAAACATTCAGATTTTATTTATTGTATGAGAATCCTATAAATAAAGTATTGAAGAATCATAAGATATCACAAATAGAACAGCAAACTAATAGGACGGAGTATGAGATATGATTACATAAAATTTGTCTCGGCACACAGTGCGTCTCGCTACGTAGGGACAGACGTTACAACTGCTCAATTGTGCCATAGGAGTCTCTGTCTTGCGCTACGACGGGACCAGTAGATTCCAGTATGAACAATCGGCTTCGACCTACACACAGCCCGGAACGCTTGATAGGCCAGGAAACCCAATCGGAGTACTCATTTCGAAGACGTTGAATCATGGGGAGAATGGAATATAACCCACCACTTATTTCCATCTAAACTTCGACAATTCCACAATCTCCGTAAAGCAGTAAGCAGTAAGCTGCAACCAAAGACCAAATATGTGTCGCATAATACACACCGCCCACATCCTCTGCGTCCACGCAACCAAAGAAACACAGCTTTGCGCCCTCCAAACCTTAAAATCCCTCTTCTCTTCCGGCTCAGGCATCTCCTTGAACACAGTCTGCAAGCGTCCAACCCATGACGAGCGATGGAGCTATGACTTTTGCGAAGCGTGCACCATCATCTGGTCAACAAACCAAGTACCAGAAAACATTGCGAAAAAAAGGCACACTCATGTACAGAAATATACACCAGTACTCGGGTCCACTGACGCCTTGTTTGAGACGAGACGGCGTGAACATGCGAATTGTGGAAGATGCGCACTTGACGGAGGACCAGAAGTCGCGGAGAGAGGAAGCTTGGGTTCAATATCGGCAGCATTTTGACCACGCGCGTGCTGGAGTTGAGCCCGATGAAAGCTCGGAGTTCGCGAGGCAGTTGCTGAGTTGGGCGGGTGCACCTGCAGAGGCGGAGGAGCATTGGACGATCCGTGGATTGGGTTCAGCCTCTAGGTCACGATCCAGTTCAGACGCGTCAACCCGAATCCGGTGGCCTGTAGCCGCAACAGAACCGCTAGACCAGCTGCCAGAGGATCCGAATAGAGTGTACAGAGGGGGAGATTCGAGACTCGGCATAATAGGTCCTGATGAGTACGAAATGGCGCGAATGAGATCCCACTCCTTAGCAACCGTGGATCGTGATGGGTTCAAAACGCCAACGTTGACAAGGCCGTCTCATCTCATACCAGGAGCAGATGCTCAGCATCGCGTCACGTCAACACCGCATGTAACTAACGCGTTCCCTGCGGGTCGGTCGTTGACAGACTCAAGAGGAGCTTCTTCTGAAGCAAAAAACGGTGCAGAGAGATGGTAGCAAATTTGCTGAACATCTTTGACAGAAATGAATGGGCTGGACCCCGAAAGACCTGCTGGGAGCAATTAATATTAAATAATATATATATCTTTCACCTCATAAATCTTTCCTGTTTCTCATCTATATGTGACTGTAGATCAGTTCAATGGCGCGAACAGCCTTCGAGCATAGCCAAAATCTAACGCCACTGGGCGTTCATAGCTGAATTGGTGTCTTTGGCTTCCACACGCACCAGCTGATAGCAATGATCAACTTAATCGCAGCAGCAATCCAAAAATTCGTATACAACGTTGCCCGACTCCTGCTTATCCATCCTCCAGCAATGCCGCCAATCAAGATGCCTAAGACGGCACCAAATCTTCGGTTTCTCTTGACATTATCTGCAGCCAGTACTCTCGGATCCATTGCCAAATCGCAGTATACGCTCGTCAAGACCGTCGTAGGTACTTCGTTGAAACCGAGGATTCTGGACGTCACAATCTGTCCACCTGACTGAAATGCTAGAAATGCTAAAGGGACTAGTTCTAGAAAATCGATATCTGCTCCGCTCTCGACAACGAGTCCTTTAGGTGCGGGGACCACACCTGCTTGTACGAGCGCGGCGGCGCTCATTATACAGGCGCTTTGTAGGAAGAAGGAAGTTGCGAGTGTACCACGGGACTTGGGGTTGAATAGTCGCGTTTGGGCGAAGAACAAACATCCGCAGATGAAGAAGAAGATCGACAGTAAAGATTTGACCCAGCCATAGGGTTTCGTGAGTGGTTGTCCCGAAGCGCCCAAAGCGAGGAAGATTGTGTTTCCTATTTTGCTGTGTGTTAGATAGCGATTCCACATTCTGGGGGCACACCAACCCGTTTGCATAGAGACAAAACAGCTCCAGGCATTGTACGAGCTCGAATCGCATAGACCGGCGACTAAGGAACAAGCTATTATAGGAATGTCGGCATGGTCGAGAGTGATTTCGGTCCTGAGATACTTCAAGGTTGACTGCCAGGTCGATCTTGAAGCTTTGGTGGATGAGGCATTCGAGGAGATTTGATTCTCAGTGATGGGTAAAGTATCGCTGGGCTCTGCATTGTTGGCTGTCGGAGGAATTTTCACCATTGTTGTCACCGACGAAGGCGGAGAAGCACAGGAAGAAAGAAGAGAAGAGAAGAATCTTTCTCTAAATACCAAATTAAAAGGAAATGAGATAAATACGGTATATCCCCCGCCCTCAATGGCGAAATCCGCCTACGGAGCCGTCGGTATTAATGGCTGCAAACGCAAAATCTAACAGCCACAAAAATGACGTTCGCGGATTGCGACTGGACTGTACTGTATCATAGATTAGTCATCTGGATTTATATTGATCCAGACTGACCCACAATTAATTCTATTGTAAGCCAGCAGCACAAGCGCAATCAGCGATATCGAGATTTTTTTCTACTCAGCCCGCTTCCCTTTCCCCTCGCTCACACAGTATCCTGAACGTCGTCTTCCCTCCTCACTGTCTTCTGCCACGCGCGGCTGAGACTCCCATACGACTGCTCCTTTCTCTCTCTCTTCTATTCTTCACACCCATCTGCTTGGCCAGATAAATCTCCACTCTAAAAAAAACCACACGTCTGCGACCAGTGCCTCGGCCACGTTCCTCGAAAACAAAGAACGCCGTTTTTGAAACTCGCAGAATTTTCGCCCACCACAAAAACAAAGCAATTTAGCCTCATATTTTCCGAAATACCACCTCACCTGAATATTTACGCCTCAAATATTCTTTCTTCCGGGCGTCCTACGCTCAAGAATGCCCCACCCAGTCTCACCACCCCGCCAGCAACCGACCATGATTTCAAAAATCACTGACGGCAATGCGCCGACCCAGGCAGAGATCACCGCGAGCCTCGACCAAATCTTCACTGCTTCCTCGTCAGATTCCTCAGTCGCTGCAGCCTATGCGCTGTGCGATCGCCTGCTGGAGACAGTCGGTTTCCGGGGCTTGTTCCACTATGGCATCCTTGCGGAGATCAAGAAGGCCGCCGCCGATAAGAAGAGCGGGCTGAGAAGAGAAAGCGCCCAAAACTTATTAGGTGCTCTCTTTGAGCGGTTACCCCCCAAACAAAAAATCAGCGAAGTCGTTCTGCTGCTGCAGGATGGAGGAATGGTTGCCTGCGCTCTCGATGCTCTCTCGGATAAGGGTTCCGTCGTTCGCGATGCTGCGCAATATGGCCTCGATGAACTATTCAAAAATTTGAGCGCAGAAGGTCTGGTTGTCGGTCTTCTCCCAGTGCTCTCCACATACCTCGCAAAGCGTTCAGGAAAATGGCAAGGAACCGTCGGAGGATACAAATTATTGCAGAGAATGGCGGATAAGGCAAAGCTGGAAATTGGAAGCAGCAAAGAGGAGGCTAATAACAAGGATCTTTTGCGAGAGGCAATGGGCACCAAGCTCGCTGGTCTCATTCCAGTCGTCGAGGGTGGTATGCACGATCTTAAGGCTGAGGTCGAAAAGCAAGCCGTTGCCACTATGACCTCGCTCACGACTCTATTGTCGAATGACGACGTTGCGCCCCGAATTCCTCTTCTCATCAAAACAATGCAACACCCTTCCACGGAAACCCTCCAAAAGGCCATTCATGCGCTGTCTCAGACTACATTCGTCGCCATCGTTACATCTCCAGTGCTGGCCCTGCTCACTCCGCTCTTGGAGCGATCCCTCAATACCCCTACTACCGCCCAGGAAGTTCTCAGACAGACAGTCGTGGTAGTAGAAAACTTGACCAAGCTCGTACACGACCCAGTAGAGGCTCGTACGTTCTTGCCAAAGTTGAAGCCGGGTGTCCAGGGTGTCAAAGACCGAGCATCTCTGCCAGAAGTTAGAGAATTGGCTGAGCGTGCAGTTGCAGTCATCAACAAGGCTATGGGAGACGATGACGGAAATATTGATAGCGGTGCCATCGAAAGAACATCAGCTGAAGACGTCGCCAAGGTCCTCGAGACTGAGATCAAGAATGCCGGCGGTCTAGGTGGCGATTTGGACACTTTCAAGCTTGCCCGACCATATATTTGTGGCATGGTTGCTGAAGATGTCAATCATCGTCAGACTGCACGCATCTCTGCTTGTATCACCCCTTATTTACAACATATCATGAAGGCGCCTGAGGGAGCCGAGGTTGTGGGCGCTGCAGTCCAAAAGTTTTACGTTGACGAAGATCACCGGAAGTTTGGACAGCCTATCAAGGAGGACGATGGAGAGGTTGAAATTGTTAACACCGATTTCTCTCTTGCCTACGGAGGAATGCTTTTGCTTTCTCATACTAACCTCCGTCTCTTGAAAGGTCACAGATACGGGCTGTGCGGTCGAAACGGTGCCGGAAAATCCACTCTTATGCGCAGTATTGCTACCGGCAAACTTGAAGGCTTCCCAAGCCAAGATGAGCTCCGAACTTGTATGGTAGAACACAACCAAGGAGAGGATGCTGATATTAGCATTCTGGAGTTTGTTTTGAAGGATCCTGTTGTCGGAAAGGCAGGCAAGGAGCGTGTCTCGGAAGTCTTGACCGAGGTCGGTTTCACTGCAGGCCCAGAAGGCCGCCAATCTGAGAAGGTTGGATCGCTCTCTGGTGGATGGAAGATGAAGCTTGCTTTGGCTCGAGCCATGCTGATGAAGGCGGATGTCCTTCTTCTTGACGAACCTACGAATCATTTAGATGTTACGAACATCAAGTGGTTGCAAGATTACCTCAAGTCCCATACCGAAATCACCAGTTTGATCGTGTCCCACGATTCTGCTTTCCTCGACGACGTTTGCACCGATATTTACCATTACGAGCCCGGGAAGAAGTTGGCTTGTTACAAGGGTAACTTGGCAGCATTTGTCAAGCAAAAGCCAGAAGCAAAGAGTTACTATACTCTTTCCGCATCGCTAGTTCAATTCAAGTTCCCACCTCCAGGTATCTTGACTGGTGTCAAGTCGCACACGAAGGCCATCCTCCGAATGACTGATTGCTCCTACACATACCCTGGAGCCTCGAAGCCATCTCTCCATAACGTCTCCTGCTCTTTGACCCTCTCATCCCGAACTGCCATCATCGGTGGAAACGGTGCCGGGAAATCGACCTTGATCAAGCTTCTTACCGGCGAGACTATTCCTACCAGCGGTACCGTCGAGAAGCATCCCAATCTACGTATCGGATACATCAAGCAACACGCCCTCGAGCACGTCGAAATGCATCTTGAGAAGACACCTAACCAGTATCTTCAATGGCGTTATGCCAACGGTGACGACCGAGAGGTCCACATGAAGCAAACGCGTATCCTTTCCGAGGAGGACAAAGCCCAGATGGACAAGTTCATCAACCTGGATGGAAACGGAGCGAAGCAAATTGAAGCCATCATGGGTCGCCAAAAGTGGAAGAAGACATTCCAGTACGAAATCAAGTGGAAGAACCTACTTCCCAAATATAACAGCCAAGTCTCCGCCGAGACCTTGAAGGAGCTCGGCTTTGGCAAGCTTGTCCAGGATTTCGACGATCACGAAGCTTCTCGCGAGGGTCTCGGATTCCGTGAGCTTTCCCCTAAGGTCATCTCCAAGCATTTTGAAGATCTTGGTCTTGACCCGGAGATTGCCAACCACAACGAGATTTCGGGTCTTTCTGGAGGTCAAAAGGTCAAGGTTGTATTGGCAGGCGCTATGTGGAACAACCCCCATTTGCTTGTTCTCGACGAACCTACCAATTTCCTGGATCGTGATTCTCTCGGAGGTCTCGCAGTCGCCATTCGCGACTACAAGGGTGGTGTCGTAATGATTTCCCACAACGAGGAATTCGTCGGTGCTCTTTGCCCCGAACAATGGCACGTCGCCGACGGCCGTGTCACCCACAAGGGCCACCTCGCCGTCTCTGCCGACCGTTTCGAGGATAGCAAACCCAACAGCGGATTCAACAGCAGTGTTGCAAGTAGGGCTACCAGCGCTGCCAACAGCGCCATGTCGAGCGCCGTTAATAGCGGCGCTGAGGATAACGGGGATAAACCTCTGTCGTTCCGCGCTAAGAAGAAGAAGAAGATGACCAAGAAGGAGTTGAAGGAGCAGGACGTCAGAAGACGTTTGAGACACATTAATTGGTATGTCTCTTTCCCCCCCTCCCCCATACCCGGAATAATTTGCTGACTTTCATAACAGGCTGAGCTCCCCCAAGGGAACCCCTCATCCACCAAACTCCGACGACGAGTCCTAGATACCATTTGTTTTCGCGGCCTCACCTGGTATACGAGGAAGGGAGGAATATGTATTCATGTGCACAATAAAAAACATCGAAGATAGACTTGATTGGCCCCTTAGATGCATTGGATTATGCATATACCGTTTGCTTTGGGATTATTGAAAAAATTGGGGCGTGGCGTTACTTATAGATTGGTTTGGGGACAGAGATTTTTACAACTCATAGACAGACGTGCGAGTACTGTAATGGGATTAGTTGTAGTACTTGAATCGGAATCCTAATTCTTGCGAGCTGCTGAATGTCATTACGTGAATGATCATTAATCAACGCAACCCCTTTTCTCACTAGGCACACTAAAGCCCTCAGTAGCTGATGACGTACCCCGCACCTAAATGTTCCATCTATCCATCTCACAACACTTTCCAATAACTCACTTATTTCATTATTCCCCTACAAAACTATCATCATCTCATCTCACACCATCAACCCAAAAATGCCCTTCTACCACGTAACTCACTCCCACCCCCTCTCCCCCACCCAACGCCAATCCCTCGCAACCTCCATAACGCACCTACACTCCACAACATTCAACGCCCCCTCTCTCTTCGTAAATATAAAATTCTCCCCCTCTTCCCCCGAAGACACCTATTTCGTAGCCGGCAAACCCAAACCACCCCGAAATGTAATCTTCGCTTATGTGAGAGGCGGCGGAAGCAGGGGCAAAGAGGCATTTGATAAATTGGCGAGTGATATTGAGGGGTTGTGGGATGAGACGGTGGGGGAGAAGGGGACGTTGCAGGCTTGTTTTGTGGTGCCGGGGTTGGTGGCTAGGGAGAGGGGTTTGGTGATTCCTGATGTGAGTTTGAAATTTCAAGTTCTATGGATAGTGAAGTTTTGGGGGATGTACTGATTGAATGCTTAGGTTGGTGGTGAGGGGAAGTGGATGGACGATAATTGGGCCGAGTTTGAGAGGAAGGCTGGGCAGGGAGACGAGGATTTTATGGGCTTGGTTGAGGAGGTTAAGAGGAGACCTGAGTTGAGGCGTTGAGCGCTGGGGGCTTTTGGAGATGCATTATATTTGGAAATTTAAATGGTCTTTGATTAATTGTAGTCCTAAAGTCATGGGGCTTCTCTCTTAGAGATATTTGCATAATTTCTCATGATTGAATATGAGCCATGCCCCTCGCCGCCACTTGGATCATCGAGGCAAGACACGTCATTTTACTGAGGTTTGTTGGTCTAGAAGCGGTGCTGTGTAGACACTGTCTGTATTTATAGAAGAAGAATGAGTCTGGAGTTGAACGATATCCATGCGTGTTTTGTTAATTTGATAAATAGTGGCGGTTGCGGAGTGTTGTGTCGTTGAGGCGCGGGACAAGCTTTTCCCCCCACCGCCAAGAGACTTTCGAGAAAGCTTGATCAGATAATGCCTTCCCTGAATATAGCACAATATCCGTCCGTCATATTTCGTGCACTCTATGCAGCTCACTACGGCATTGCCTCAATCCTTTCACTCGAATACCATATCTTCTGGTTCGCGCCCCTTTTCGGAATGGGTCTGGCTGTTTTTGGCTTACAGGTCATTGCCACGACTTGTTACACCTATGCCATCGATTCCTACCGAGAAGAGGCAAGTGAGACTTCACAGCTTTTCAATTTAGCCAGGCAAGTATTTGGGATGACGTATGCGTACATGGTCAAGCTGTGTGAGAGAATTGAATATCAATGGGCATATTTCATGTTCGTGTGTTTTGGAGTGTGCTAGTGTTCTTATCAATTGTTGCGTTGATGTGGAAGGACGAGGATTGGAGAAGAAGGCTGGGGGAGACTGAGGTTTCGAGATTGTCGGACTCCGAGTGACGGCTGGGTTGGCGACAAATCAAGAGGGGGCCAAGAAAATTGTATGTGAAGGGTATGTGTATGCAGAAAAGGTTCATAGTCACAGATCGACATCACAATCATCAATATCTTCGTCTGTGGTCGATGTGAGGGTAGTTCACTCATCTCAGGCAGGTTAAATACACTCTCCAAAAAGCGACACTGCTCTGCCGCATCAACAGGTCAAAGTCAAACGATCCCCATGTGAACGCCCCCAAAGCAAATAAACACCACGCGTCCCATATCCAGTCATCTACCATCTACCATATCAAGACCTAATTGTCATCCGACCACACGCGTGGCACAACCAATTCTTCTCTGGTAAAGTCGATCTCAGCACCATCCAAATCTTCTTCAAGCGTCTCAGCGACATAAACATCGCAGAGAGCCCACTTGACAACGATTTCAGTGACCGTATCTTCCTCTTCTTCTTCTTCACATATGGCAGTAGCCTCATCATCGGCATCGATGGCGCGTCGAGTGGAGCTCGCAGTTCAACCATCACCGACATTCTCGAACCGAGCAGGCTCCTCCGTGCCGGCTTGGTCGTTCGAAGAGCGCTTAATGCGAGCCTCAAGTGTTTCGACGGCGACCTCGAAGTCATGATAGCGCCATTCGGTGCGTAGGTGGGATGTAGTGACCGTTACCTTGGTAATGTCATATTCCGGGTCGTCGATCTTCGGGTACGGGGCTTTGGATGCTTCGGCAGCGACGAGGGTTTGAGTTCCTTTTGCTGGCTTCTGGGAAGAGGTCTTGGAAGCTGCGGTACCAACGAGCGATTGAATCACGAAGGCTGTGAAACATGTGTAAGCTTTTTGAGGTGAATCGAGGATTGCATGCTCACAGTTCGGGGTGAGCGTATCCTCATGAAGAAGTTGACCGAGTTGTTTCTGCTTGTTGCGTACGGCGTTTGGTGGTTTGGCTCAGGTCTTGACGATACCATCTTCCGTATGCTTCGATCCCTTGGTTGAGGCAGGGTCGGATGGAGGATTGCGAAAAGGAAGCTTGATCCGCTTGGTTGGGTGAGCAATGACTCTTGAAAACGCCCCGAGCCAAGAGCAGATGGAGGAGAGCTTACCATGAGGGGATTTGCTGGGGCCATTGTTAGGTTTGATCGGTCAAGACGATGCCGTACCGGGCTGTGCTTTCATGTGCGGATATTTAGACGCAATGTAGAAAGGGGATGGGAATGAGGATGAGGATGGTTGTGGGGTGGGCGACGATGTTTTTGAATCTGGCTGATGTGCCACGCTAAGGAATCGAGGTCATTCGATGTGGCTAGATTTGGACGTGTTCGCGGGATCCATGTGATCCGGTCATTGGAAAGCATACGGTTGATTGGACCGAACGCTCTGTGAACATGCGGTACATAAGCCTGAAATGAATCTGGGTGCGAGAGATGAGCGGAGTTCTTCAAGGCAGCAAGGTTACCCGATGCAAGATTGATCCAAGTTTGCAACGGACTATGAACCAAGGAGCTGCATCATGTTTACCCAACATTGAAAGAGAGAACTCACAATTCGTAGATTCCAAAGCTAGAGCAAAGTCATACCTGGGGACGGGGCATCTTTGGTATCCAGGGTCCAACGCAGAAATGCTGACCAGCAGAAGAACCATGAGTAAAAGTAGACAGTATTTGATGCCAAAGCGCGTAGAGGCCAAATCGGCAAGTCTGCCTACAGGTGAAGCTCGAACGCAGACCAGGAGAGGAGCTGCATCTCAACTTGGGCCGAGTCAACAAAATATGACACTCGACCCAAAGTCATGCAATTCTCAGCGCACCAGGGTTTCTGTACATCTCTTTCATAACGAGCACGATGAAACAATCTGGCAGCTCTTTCCACGAGCAAATTCTCCGCCACCCGCTCGACTTGAACAATAACGAGGGAATGGGTATAACTTTTTGACCAAACCACCTTATTGGTTATGATCGGGCACGGGTCAATTAGCATGTTGCAACTAGCTGGCAACACATTGCGTCGACCTTGACGATACCAGGTAGTGTAAAATGAAACGGTCGCCGAAACACCCATTCATGCCATCCTCGACAAATGTCAAGGCCGGTGCAAAAGCAAGTCGGTGCTGCCAACGAGCTTGCTAGCCGCCTCTTGACCCCCCCTCGCAATTGACATTATCTAAAACCGACAAAGAAGGCATTGAGTGGCAGCAAATATGAAGTGAAAGGACTTGAATATTTTTGAGGCTTGGAGTTGGGACCAACGTGTATTCGGTAAAAGAAGCATCCAAGTTTAACATGATCAACACTCAAAGCCGTGGCTATGATTCCGTACAGATTTATACCTCATTTGCTGCTTACCAAAAGTCTGAAGGTGCATGACTAGATTCATATTACTGACCAAGAAAATTCAATCAAACCGCGTTGCACAACTTCGGTACAAATGATCCCCTGTGCGGTTTAGCCGAGAGCGAAGCTAGATGGGCGCAAAATTAAATGACTTACTAAACTGATCAGAATAATGCTAAAAGTGCAAAAAATTTGATGTGAAGAATCTGGTTAACAGATTGATGTTGAGAATCTCTCGCTACTCACGACCTGCACCGCGCAAGACTGATTGTCCCAGTCGCCGAAGCAAAGGGCTCACGAAGAGCCGCCTCAAAGTGTTAGGGATTGCGAACAACGGATACATGGTTTTAAGTCGACGCCTGCCCTGAGATTCTCCTCCCCGCTAAATACACAAGGTTTTGGATTAGAGATACAAATGTTAGGGTAATACATACAAGATAACGATAGATGCAACCAGACCTGCTGGATGCTAAGGTTTGGAACATTAATACCTTATTTTAATACATATGTGACAGTAGATTTGCGGGCAAACTTCGGCGCTGGAATTGAATCACATCCGACCAACCAACCAGGACGGCTACATTCTAGCGGATTATTCTCGAGATATCTCCAAGTACGATAAAAAACACAGATGACTCGTAAACTCAATGGTCTGCATCAAATCAATTGCGCCGTTGCGATCACCCTATGCCGAGCTGCGAGTCTTTAATGCGGGAAGGGAACCTTGACTTGCTCCTCCAAGCGACACGCTGACAATATCTGCTGGAACTAGACAACACTAGCAAATAGAGACCGAAAATATCAAGCAGCGAATTCTCATCGGCCTTTCGCCAGATCGAAAGCTACCGCGCAGGACAGACATCATGCTGCGCGGTCGCCCCTCCTGGTGTCACCAAATCCACAAATCAATAACGACCCAAACACGAGAATGGCAGAAGAAAAGCAACCGCAACATGATCTTCCAGTTTTCCAAACAAGATCTCAGACTTGAGTCTTGAGAACTGGCGGAGAGGCTGATCGCTCGCCATCCTGTCTCGAGATGCAAGACTGAAACTCATGAGTACGAGAAATAAGCTCTGAGAGGCCATCATGCAACCTGGCCGGCTTCGACTTGACAGAGCCAGGTTGAGGCGCGCTGATATTTTTGCGCCGTGCGGAAATATATGAAGAGAAGATGGAGTGAAGAGGTGAAGTGAGGTGAAGATGAGGCTAAAAAATTAATTAGCGAGCGCGGGGTTCCCCCACCTTCCTAAAGCGGTCGGCTTCCCTTTTGTGGGGCATATTTGGTACCGTCGACATGGCTGCAGTATCTTTTGGGGGGTAACCCTGCCGCATTGATCTTTCTTCTATTTTTGAACTCAATGTACCACCGAGGCCGAGGCTAGTATATATTTCTACTTCCATGTGCAAATTTTTACGGCAAGGCGCTACACGCTTTAACACGGCGAGGTTTTCTGGGGTGGATTATTAGATTGATGTGTTTTCAAGAAGACTTTATTCATAATGACCAAATTTTAAACCCGAATGACGAATTACATAGATTACTTAAGTAGAATAGAAAGTAGCGATATATTCATCAACTGCTTAGACATAGCAACCTATCCAAACAAACATCTCACGACAAATGAGAGCCCTAAAGAAGAAAAATCCTCAAAGTAAGATCGAAATGGCCGTAGCACCAGGATCCATCACTTCGTATGGCAAAGTTTGATCATCCATCTGCTGGCTGTTGAACTTGAACGCCGCAGCCAACTCCACCAAATCCTTCACCAACTTATCCCCAGCATCTGCGATCGGATCCCCCTTCTTAATGGACGACAACTTCTGCAAGCTCAAAGCGTAGTTCAGCAAAGTTTGATCCTCTGCCACCCGATAACTGAGCAAGTAAGGAAGATGCGAGCTCATGAGCCAGATTCTCGGGTGGTTGGCTGGCAGTGCTCGAATCATATCCGCTTCCTGGTAAGCATTCAGTGCATCAAGCGATGTTGGCAAGGGAGCACAGAGACATCCTGGCTTGTTGGGGACAAAAGCTTGGTAGTAGTCTTGCAGGTAATTGACGGCTGTGTGCTGAGGTGACGCGATGTGGATGGCCATTACCACCATGTCAATAAGGTCGTCCACTGTTTTGATCTCTGGGAACTTTTCCATTGCACCGCCAAGTGGATTGCGCATCTCGTCCCCGAATGCCTTGATGGCAAGATCGCTCACAACGTCGGCGTCTGTGGTATAGCTCTTTTTGAGCGCTGCTGCGACGAACTCTCTCAGCTTATCCCAAAGCATGATCATGTTCTTGCCATAAACGTAGTTGTGAAACTTCCTCGAGTTGAGTTCAGAGCGTGGAAATCCTCGTGTCGCCAAGTCGTTTGGAATGTATTTACCTTTCCAGTCAAAACGCTTGTATGCGTCATTCACAAACCCGTAAGTTTGAGAACTGGTCATACCATTGATAAAGACGATGAATCCCGGCACCAGCGAAGCCCGAGCTGCCGCATTAAGTGGAAGAGTCTTTAACCAATGGGGCTCTAAGAGTCGGTAGACCGGATGGGTGACAGGTAGGGTTCGATGTGCGGCAACAATGACAACTTCTTCCACCAAATGTGTATTAGTAAGATGCACAGTGAGTTCGTGGCAGGTCCAATCCGAAACTTGTACGCAGAGTTTAGCGTATCTCCAAGCCCAGTCGGTCGATTCTGAAGAGGAAAAATCAGAAGCACTTGATCTCTTGTTGAAGATGACAACTGACTTTTCCATACTGCCCTTGTAATCAAGCACGATAGCAAGGGGATGTAATTTGCCGTCAGCACTCAACTGGAACAGGCATACAGAAGCACATCCAAAGCGGATCCCATCATCAGAAGTCAGAGTTGAATCTTGAGCTACCTTGACGGCGTCACGAAAATAGCTGTAGTCTTGAATGAAGAATGAATCCGCAGCGTCTGAGCCAAGTAGCTCGATGAACTTTTGGTTGTGCTGGCGATTTGCCTCATCCTTAAATCTTTTAAGCCAATCTGCAGACGCTTTGCTGATCGTTGTTGGGTTTGTGCCAGTAAAGAACTGCTGAGCAAAGACAGCGTCGGTATACCACTATAGGGAGTTAGCACCATGTTCTGCCTAAATATTGGAAAACGAGGAACATGAAAAACAACGCAAGAAGTCCAAAACTGCGAAAGCAAGAAAGCGAGACAAAAGGAGGGGAAAATTACGTCTGAGCGATCTCCAACGTTTGGCTCTTGCCCGATGTTCTTCTTCTTAACACGGATATCGTGATTCCGCTGTTCGATGCCAGCCATTGTACCACTCTCCGGTGTGTCATTGATGAAATCGATGATCTTCTCGGGTATCATTCGAGGAAGTAGGAGACCGGTGTCCAGGAGTCGACTAAAGTTGAATATCTCCAGGAAATTGACTGCGTTTTCCACAGCGTTAGGAACCAGATTGAGATGAGGGGGATAATTGTCTGATCCCGGGGGTTGGAAGGTAAAGAGGTTCTGCTTTGTTGCGAGTTTGAGGGGTTGAGGGATAGTAGATTCGAAGTTGACTATATCGAAGTATGAAGCAAATCTAGTCGATGATCAGTAATCTTTCTACGCACGCAGACCTACATCTGCCAGTGAAGGCTCATGATACGGAGATTGCCAGACCTTTGCTCGATTCGATGGTACATTTCAGTTGCCGCTTTCTGTGAGCCGGAAAAGGTTCCCTCTGCCAGAGGAGGGGCAACGTTTCCAGGGGCAGGGCTGATGTACCCATTGTCGTCTGGAGAGACAGCCCTGGGAAACACAGAATTCTTGATCAGTTCCGAGGCAAATACACCTTTATCCCATTCTTTCAGACGGAGAGGATTCCTTGAAACCGACGATAAGGCAACTGTGGGTGAAGGAAAAAAGCGGCCAAGCAAAGAGTTCAAGAGTTCCAAAAGACCCATTTTGAAAGCTGCCAAGGTACACGCCTACTTCATGGGGTCGTAGGCTAGAAGGAATTGAAGCAAGATGGGAGAAGCGGGAAGCTTCAGCTTATGAGGCATCTTGGAATCATACGCCCAGTTGCAAAAGCAAACCAGTATCTCAATGGTTGCATGTGCTCTCCAATTACCGTAAAAGGCGTTTCCATTGTGGATGCAAGGCGTCGAAATGTCTCAACATCAGGAGCTCAAAGAATTGGGCTTTCAGCCCCACGGCGGAATCCGAGATGATGGGTCTCAATGAACCTATGAGATGTGTATAGAGATCGAGAATATACATCGTAGCCCACTCGGGCTTGAATTTCAGGATGCCTACTCGTTCGCATCATAACCAATGAAATACCAGGCGCGGAATGCGTGGAGACAAGAAAAGTAATTCGCAATCATGATGAATTAGAGCAGAGTACGATTAAGTGAGGCTTGGACACCTCAGCGTCGGCGTTGTTGATGGGGAAATTGTGTGAGGGATAGTAGACATGGACCGAAAGGAGAAGTGGCGCGGTTCTGGATCAACGCCATACGGGGCGCACATCTTGGAACATCACACCAGAACTCTGACACGACAAAACGCGCATGCATCTCAGCCCTCGCGGAAAGCCTCAATGATACAGAGATGCTGCATGATAGGAGGAACCGCACATCATAACGTTATGGCTTTAAGAACTACGCTGAGGTATGTCAGCGGACTGCAAGCACGAAAACCCCCCAGGCTGACGGCGCGGTGAAGTAAAAACGATTTTGACATCGCGATATGATCCACCTCCGAAGCGACATTTAAGGAGACCAGCCCGCGTCTTTTCGAGCATCTTTTTCGCGATTCATGCCGACTAACCTGAAATGCGCAATGGACGTGGGAATGTGGGGATATGGCGGAGCTTCGACAGCCTAACGGCTTTTTCAATGCAGCAGCACACGAAATCACCGAATCTCAACAAGTTCAATCGATTCGATCTAATTGCTATTAAGAATCACACGTCCTGCCGACTCAGATTCCATCCGCGACACCCGGAGTGGCAGCAATTTCGTACAGATACTTCAGCCCATGATTGGTCCCATCCCTCAGTCCTTTGATGCCGCCCTCGAGACTTCCCAGGCCATTTGGTAAAACCCTGTACGGATGGCCCTTGATAAGACGCTCCGACCATGCGAATGCGAGATATCCAAAGAAAGCATGGGAGAAGGCTCGAGGGGCAATATTTGGACTTTTGTCCCCTTCTGGGCCAGCTGGATCGTTCGGCTCCCAGAGTCCTGGAGCGAAAGGTATCTCGACAGTGATTCCGGATGGGATGCTCTTTAGTTGGTCTCCACCGAGGGAGCTGGCGTATACGGAGCCGTGCGGCTCAAGAACACTGGTGAGCAGAGCAACCGTTTCATCATTTGAGATGGAATCGAAGACATATTTGAGGTTGGGAGCTGCTTTGCGGATTGCTTTTCTCAGAGCATCTTTGCCGGATCGGTAATCTAGTAGAACATCGCCCTTGTCTGCGCGAAGGAAGGGGGCGATTATATCGCCACCTCCCGCAATTGCGATTACCGGGTGTATGTTCGACAGAATTGCAAGCTTGACGGCAAATGCACCAACAGCGGAAGAAGCGCCATATACAACTAGCGGTATATCTTCCTTCGCTGGATTCCACGGTTCAGGTAAGAGCAGGTGTTTGTACAGGCCCAGCGCTGCAGTAATGTATGCTAGACCCGTGGTTGCCGCCTCTGCAACCTGTTAGCATCACTATTGGACTCGCCGATGGATCGTTTACCCTCGAAAGAGATGCCCTCTGGAATGTGCCCGGTGGTATGAGCAGGACCAACTCCGTATTCAGCAAACCCACTGCTATGGTTGACAGCTATTACTCGATCCCCGAGTTTGAAGTCAAACACCTTCGAGCCTACGGCCCGTTAGCGGGAGCCATCGCACGCAGAAGGTGATGACCTACCAATGGCATGGACATACCCAGCCATGTCTTTGCCTGCGTTCCTGTGGAGCGGATTTTCAAGCTCTCCATGCATCGCACGGGCACTGGCTTCATCTGCGCCCTTCCAATCTATGGGATTAGTTCCTGCAAGGACGATTTTGATGATGACCTCGTCGGGTTTGGCTTTGGGAATAGGTGCGTCTTCAATTGTCACATGGAGGTCTGAGTGAATGATTGCTTCTTTCATGGTTGCCATGTCGATGTTTCGGGAGTTGTCTCGGGAAGTGGTTCAAAGTACTCAAAAGGTAAGTCAAAGTGCTTCTCGTCTTTTTCGAAGGTGGTGTCAAATGAGAAATATGCAGTCCTTTATACTACTTCTTTCGAACTGCTGCAGATTCTTGAGCTTCTCAAAAGACCCCGCTTTGAGGGAAGGCTGCATGTCTCAGCAGACTGCGCTCATTCGGAGCGTGAACGATGAATAAGCTGTGCACTTACACGCCAAGCTTATGGATTTGTAGCAGAAACAGCCATTGGCAAGTGCCATAGCACAACATTTTGACTTAGTATAGGCAAAGTAGATAGGTTGAGGGGCACAGCACGAATCACTAAATGCGGGCAATGTTGCTGGCATGCTTGAGTTCGGATGATTAATCATGACTCGGAACGATTTATGAGAGCCCCGATTCTGATAGTAAATCGCTGTCTTCAAAGCATGAACTTGATTCGTATGAAAACCATGTGTGCTTATCAGTAATAGCATTTACAACTCGCCTATCGAGAATTGCCGCTCGTGGCCTCGAATTGAACTTCTCTTCATCTATTTGCTCCGGTCTATTCGCGTTGTGCCAAGCTCTTCTATACCTTTACAAATTCGTCATCGAAATACCAAACGGCATCCCCATTAGGATCAAGTTCAGTCTCTGTGTACCCATTTCCCATGAAGGCGAAGGTGTTGTCACCCCAGTAAGTGATTTCATAATCTTCATATCGAACATTCTTCAGCATCTCAAAGTAATGCAATCGGCTGCCAGGATACACTGCTGTGACCGGACCGTGCGTTTTCCCTTTCTTGAACCAAGAAGAGCATGCTGCGCTCCAGGCCAAGCGCTTCATCAACTCATGCGTGTGGTTGTAGTAATCTTGCACGCATTTGGCTTTGGGCTCGAAAGCCTTGATGTTTTCGGTTTGCAGCTTGTTGATCATCTGGAACACTAGAATAGTCAGTAATGTATATTGCCAACGCGCCAGAATGCCGGTTTCTGAACTACCCTACTTACTGTAACGTGTATGCCACTCGAATATTGGGAGGATCGAACCGTGACTGACCGGACCGTTCGGTCCCACGAGCACTCGTGCAGGGTTAGTAGTCATCTTCAAGCATTCTTCATTCAATACTTACGAAACAGATTCGGAAAGTTCTCAGCAGTGATACCCAGGTATGCCTTGGGCTCATCACCGAATTGCTCCTTCAAACTTGCTCCTTTCCGGCCGATTACCTCAAAATGAGGTGCGAACGAGACATCGAATCCGGTCGCAGATATCACTACGTCGACTTCGTGTTCCTTGCCGCTCTCATCTATAACTCCTTTATCGGTAAACTTTACGATTGATTCAGAGACCACCGTGACGTTTTCTTTGGTCAAGGACTGTAAATAACCCGAGCCGGGCGTCATCCTTCGACAACCAAGAGCAAACTGCGGGATCATGTTGCTAGTTAGCTCAGGATCGTGACCAAGCTGTTCTGACATGAGTTTCGCCACTAAATCTCGTGACACTTTTTGGTCATTGCTTTTGGTGTGCATCTTCTTCAGGTCAGCGCTGCACTTTGGTAGGAGTGGCATCAGCATACCAGGGTAAATCGCTTGTTCAATTCTCCTTCAAGTTCACGACAATACTTGTTATATGCTTCTGGATCTTTATTGAAGGTCTCAAGCTGTTCTTCTGTGTCTTCCTATTTCTCAGTATTTAGCCAATATTTGGTGTCAGCTTGCTTACAGTTGAAATTTGTTCCCCCTGGGCCTGCGAACTTTGCTCCAAAACCTGTCGTGACCCATACTGGAGATCTTAAAAAGGGTATGAGCTTTCCAACAACTGCAAAGCAGCATTGTATTACTATCTGAAGCTCTCAAAGGTACGTGGGGGTACTCACTTGGTTGAATTTGGGGAATGATTTGGACCGCAGACGAGCCGCCTCCAATGACAGCACTGCAACACAGGGGAGTCAGTAATGTCCTAGGCAAGAAGGTTTCGGGAGTGTTATTTCCACTTTGGGGAGCGTATGAAGTAAAACAGAGTACATAAGATAAAACCAATAGGAATTGGGGAGCATATGGACAAAGGCCCAGAGTTGCTTACACAGTCTTCCCACTCAAGTCGTAGTCCGAATCCCAAGTGGCACTATGCATAAGCTTCCCTTTGAAGTCCTTAATCCCTGGTATATCGGGATACTTCCAGGAGCTGAATGCTGTGTGTCAGTAATTACTATTTCCAATAAAGTGACGGTAGCATACTTCAAAATCCCAGATCCGTTCGCAAGAACCTCACACGCGTCCTCAAACTTCAAACCGTCAGGTCCAATCAACGTAAGCCTCCATACGCCTTCTTCTTCACTCCAAACTGCTCTCTCAATCTTTGTATTAAATTTCACATATTTCTCCAGCCCATAAGTCTGCGCCACGTCCTTGAAATATCTCCAGATCTCCTCCGATCCGGAGTAGAACCGACTCTAATTTGGATTCCGATGCCACGGGAACTGGCTGTATATCATCAGTACTCTTTCTACTGATAGAAAGTCATAAAAGGGAGTGACTCACTAACTATGCGAAGGAATATCACAAGTACATCCCGGGTATCGATTCTCCAACCACGTCCCGCCCACATCCGCATTTTTTTCATAAATGGCAACACTGACATCCTTCAAAATCCTCTCCGCTTTATACGCTATCTGCAACCCGGCTGCACCTGCACCTACACATACAAGCCGAATGGGACGGCGTTTGTGGAGTGGCTGTTCCGTGATGGTATAGCCGGAGAAAGAGCTGTAGATAAATTAGTATGGGGTTTTGACAAAGATTTCAGATTGTTCAGGAGCTGAGCTCCCGAAGAAGACTCCCGAGGATTTCGGCTCCCAGGATTTCATGAGGAGAAGGACAAGCTTTAACGTACTGGTTGTTGTACCAAGTGTTTGGGTGGGGCTCATTGCTAGACGGGATAGCGTCCGGGTCTAGGCCCGAGGAGATGGTCATTATGCGGGAAGCAGTCATCGTACTTGATTTTGGTATGGACGCAGGAAGGAATGTGAAAAGTGTGAAGAAACAGAATGTATGAGATGAGAGATAGGTGTTTTTTTCGTCCCCAAAAGTATTTCAAATCAGACTAGAGTAGCAAGGAACATATTGGGTTGGCCCTTCCCTGTGCGGGGTATTCAACTTGATAGCCGCATCGAGTGACGGGACGGTTACACTAAAAAGTACTTGCCTATCATGCGACTAGAGATGCTCGGCACGAGCATTCCGGTAGTACAGGAATTTGAAATACGCTTATGAGAGAGAGCCCGAAAGAGAGGATTTGTGAGCAACGTGCCAAGAATAACTGTCTACTCGAGACCACCATCCCATCGGGGTTATATTCTATGAAATTTCAAACCCCTGACATGCCTGCTTTGTCATTGGCACTGCTCCAAAAGCCATTTCATGCCCTTGACACAGTCTTCCCGGAAATCCTTAGTGAACTTGGCCTCTAGATACCAAGTCCAAAAGCTGTGCGGGAGTCCAGGATACATGTCTACTTTTGTCTTGACCCCTTCCTCCCTCAATATTTGCTCGTAGATCAAGGCATCGTCCCGTAGAGGGTCCATTCCGCATATCTGGAAGTAACTCGGAGGAAGTCCTTTATGCGCCTCAAAGCATCCGGGCATTGCCAAGGGGGAGCTTGAATCCGCCTTGTACATAGCTATAACAGAAGTCAGAATCGACGATCTTTCTGGGCCGCAGCGTTCCTAGATTATTGGAAGCTTGCACAGAGCTCCAACTGTGGGGTAGAAATGGGAACCCCACTTACCGCCGAAAAAATCCATAGCTTCCTTATTCAAGACTGGAGCATCTTTATTCTGCTCTCTGCTCAGGTATACATCTTTGTATTTCGCTGGTACAAACTGTGGGGAGATGCAGGCTGGGATCGAAAGATAGCAACCTGTAAGAGGTGGTGATAATTTGTCGTCTCGGTATAAATGTGACACTATAGCTCCAAAATTCCCCCCTGCACTGATACCACCAGCAAGAAAGCCCTTCTTAGGATTGCCTCCCAAAGTCTTGAAGTTGGTGGCAGTCTGAGGCATAATTAGCAAAACCCCCCAACCATGTAAGCACCACATACCCATTTCAGAGCATCGTATGCATCGTTAATAGGAATTGGGAACGGATTCTCCGGCGCCATTCTATAATCGACATTGACAGCAATACCTCCCAGCTCCGTAAACTGCCTGCAGAGCGTAAGTTCATTATCAAGCCCGCCCAACACGAAGCCTCCCCCGTGATATACAACGAATATCGGACTGCCATCCTTTGGCGGGGATTTCGGCCTGTGTATGCGAACTGTTATAGACGCTCCATCGCGAACTGGGATCTGTCGGTCTTCCTCCACGTAATTGACCGGTCCAAGGTCGCTGGCTTCGGCTGCCTCGCGTTTCTTAGCCAGGAGGCTCGCTCGCAGCGCGGGGATGTCGATATTGCCATCGAATAGAGTAGGGGCCGCAGGAGAGGTTTTGAGGATCTACAACAGTTAGTGGGGTCTCTACAACAAATAGATCGGCTCATTCGTACCTGGTCCAGTTCAGGATTTATGTTGGCCAGCGCCAGGTGCTCTTCTGGTGTCATCTTGCTCACGAAAATTGACGTGCTTGCACTCGCAAGCTTTGCAGAACGAAAGATAAGAGCAAAAGATAGACATCTCACCACAATTTCTCCTCAAGTAAGATCGCGGCGATCGACGGGAACCGGTAGCTGACGAAGCTACCGGTAAAGTTACACTTTGGAGGAAGACTTCGGGCCTAGGCTACCCCGCTATCGTCCCGAACAGCTTGAACAGGAATTTGGAATAGGAGCCGTATTACCTACTGCCAGACACTTAATTTTGCACATGCACACTCGTCGAGAATACCTGCAGAAGTCGGTCGATTTGTGTTGTTGTTGTTGTTGTTGTTGTCAGATCTCGACCGAGCTTGGTGCTCAGCTCTACGGAGGAATCTCGGGGATTTTGATCTCGCGTGTCAACATTCGAAAGAGATTGAGCAACGCGACTTCATCATATACATCTGTTGTTCTTCCTAATCCCGAATCTTGTCGCTACATCTGATCTATATACGTTCCCGTACACCTTGTCTACTGTATATCGCACAGGCGCGATGTCTACCTTGCGCAGGTGGTGAAAGTCTTCAGTCTAAACTGATCTTACAAGCAACAACACGCGTGCTTCCACCAGTTCTATCGCTGTTCTCCTCCTTCGGTCGTCGGTTCTACGACCTGTCCTTCTTATTGATATGTTTCAGAGTAGCCGCGTGGGTTTCGAGCGGTGCAACGCGGATAGCGGTATTTGCTTCCCTGTTCACAGTGGAATACCGCATGTTTCCTCAATCTGCGTCTTTGCTTCTAGAGAATATTGTTTCGCCACTACGTAGTGGCCTTTCATCTTGGCCACCTGTTCTTAATCGAGTTGGCGGTTTCTGAGCTCATTGCTCGAATGTCTGGGAAGCGGACGCTTTTCACAGAAGTTACGATTCTTTTTGCGAGATACCCAAAGTCTGGCAAGCCCAGATCAGCCGTCAGTTTCCGACGGGGCCATGTCGAGTCTCTTCGCGCTCTCCAAGGCTTGCCGAAGACCCATTGAATGACCATCATTGGGGTGAGGGCCAACATAGCCATCGCAATGGTCAAGAACGTGAAGCCATTACCGATTTTATCGAGTGCTAGTTGCACAACCCCGACAGCCACTGCTCCCACCAAGAATCGGACAAGGTTGACAGCCAGTGTGACGGAGCCGTATCCCTTGAAAAGATCGGCAGTCAAAACTCCGTTCAGCAGCAAGAATGCTGTAGCACTGCTCGCAATAAAGAATTGAAGAATCAGTGGTCCTGCGATGGTCGTCCCGGAGAACGAAAACCCGTACGCGGCCGTGGTACCGATGAAGATCAGAGTGATCCACCAAGCATTGCGTAATCTAGCACGTTCAATTGGAAAGTCTGCCAGTGTTTTGTGATCCAGTGGCGTGTTCTTTTCTAGGTCGTACATTTCTCTATACTGGGCTTCGACCACGCGCAGATCGTGGTCCATGAGATATCCCATGAGGAAGAAGCTGAGCATTGACCCAGCACCCGCTGGAAGGAACGCCAGGCCAATGACAAAAATGGAAAATTGGTAGTGCGTTTCAAACATGGTACCAGTGGTGGTAATTACCATAGTGCAAACTGCAAAAGCAATACTGCCGACGAAGGTAGTGGCCAGTACGTCTTTTTGCGACAAGCATTGGAGTGGCTCCAAAAGACTTTGAATGCCTAAAAACTTGGTTCGACCCCCGAAACTGGAAATATTCGATGAGTCAAATGGGGTATCAGACGATGATCTTATGAGGTTGACAAGAGGCTGTTGAATTGGCTTGAGACGAATTGTGCCGTTGCCCGCAATGCTTCGTAGGGTTTCGGGCAGGATCATTATGATTAAGATCAGTACCAGACTTCCGAGCGCAAAAAGAAACCAGAATATTGATCGGAAGCCCATCCAGTGAGTCAAAATTCCGCCCAGGACTGGACTAATGAAGGTGAACATGAGAACTACAAAGGTCAGCTTGCAACACGCCTGTGTTTTGAACACACTTACCACCGCCGAACAATCCGATGAATCTTCCCCGCTCCTTCGATGTCGAGATATCTCCTATCACGGCGGCGCCTAGCGAGTTGTAAGCATTATCCCAACTGTGGGGAGAGCAGAAATCTTACAGGTAGCTGTTAAAGCTGCACTTCCAATTGATTGGATAGCTCGCAAGACCATCAAAGCCGCAAAGCTCTTCGAAAAGACAAGGCCAATGTTGGCGCCCGCAAATATAATTAGTGTTATGATGAACACTGGACGGCGGCCGAGTGTGTTGCAAATTGGCATCCAGAAAAACGGAGCAATGCCTTGGAAAACCATGAATACTGTGAGGGTGAGCATCACCACAGCCTCGCTAACTTTGAATTCCTACAAGAATTAGTCGGCCTGAAGTTTCTGTTTCTGTGTATTTCTACGTACCGTTGCAATTGGTGCCAGTGCTGGGAGGTAAATGCTGGTGGAGAGCGGTGACAGTATGCCAGCTAAGGAAACAAGAATGACAAGCTGCATTTTCTTGTTGGAATCAAAGACGTGGTATGGTGGTTGAGGAAGTGATTTATCAACACGAGCTTTCTGCTTTTCTTCCACCGGCGGTGTTTGTGGCGACTCTGGAAACCACTTGTCGAAGTGCTCAAGTGGGTCTGGCGGTTCTGGGAACGAACTGTAAATGCTTTTGGTGTTTCTCTTGGGCTTTGTCTCTCCCGAACCAGGCGCCTTCTCAATCTGCTCCTTGCTGAGTCCAACTTGCGAAGCATCTTTGTCCGATTGCTTTGCTAGATTTAGCGCTGAAGATGCATCAGGACGAGGCCCTGTGGGAATAGTCCTGCTCGTTCCCATTGGAGACTGCTCGGGGTCTGGTTCGACTTGCGAGATATCTTCGTTATTGTCCTGATCCGGAGAAAACTTGGGTGACCCGCCTGGGTGCTTAAGTAGATCGCCTACATGGACGAATATTGGAATGCTTCGACTTTTCGAGGTCATAGAAGAGTTTCTGGACATTTTTGTCGACAACCAGCTGCTCTTGCGCTTTGTATTTGATTTCTTTGGCGCTTCAGAAACCGCGAGAAAGCGATTGGGACTCTGCGGTCCATTCAGGTCGTCGGTCGACGCCATGATGGAGGCGGATGTATTAGGTATTATCGGGCTGGAACATGAATGGCAAGTTTTCCCATCGCAGCTTACAATCTGCTGATTTTTTGGTATCACGGCAACAATAGACTCTTGGACCAAGAAATGCTTTAAACAGAGAATTACTTGATATTTAGCAATCTTCACACACACACTTACGCCGTGACCCTGCGTCGATCATTTATTGGCGCATGATCCTTCAAGAACCGGCATGAGGCAGACCACGAGGTCACCCACACACTACTGTTAGTCAAAGGTCTTATGCGGAATAAGGTCCGGCGGAGTCAAGAGAAGCACTACTCTCTTGACGTTTCAGTATCTTATTCTAAGATCGCATCACCATAGCAAACTCTGGAGAAATTTGGATTCTACGTACAACGAGCCTCTCTGGACAAGGCTGAAGTGGGGAATGGCAAGAGTCCGTGAGCAGGTCACGAACCCCTACAGCACGACATCATAATTCACTGAAACGCGAAAAGGGTAGGTTTGAGAAGCCTGTGAGACAAGGGCAGCCGGTGTACTCCCACGGATTTCCACGTGGAGTCCTCGACACGGCTATCAATTGGATTATTTTAGGAGGATTCTAAGCCCAGCGTAAGCAGGGCGTGATTACAAAGACTAGACGAGTGACATACGACCGCCAATTCTGAATATCGTTGCTTCATGTGTCCGCCGCCGTCTCAATTGAAGCTCCTGTCAGATTTTGAGGGAGTGATGAGAAATACAAAGATCCGCATTCAGTAGTTCTAGCCTGTTGTCCCTCCTCAACTGTTCCGAAAATAATCCCTCGGGGGTGAAACGCCGCGATGCGACTCCAGCACGAGGGAGTGGGGCTCCGTTGATGGAAAGGCGACACGGAGCGCTAATTGGCAGGCTTATCTAGCTCTCATGCTCGACATAGTATTTGCGGCGTCGGTGAAACGTACTGATAAGAGGCAAGGTGCCGCAGAAAGTCGGCTTCACCTGATCTACGCACAGGCGAAAATGGCAGGTGGTGAAGCGGTACACCAGGTACAGAGGTACAACGGTGGCGTAGATGCACCAAGGGTTCAAGTCCACGAGCACTAAAATTTGTCACCACCAGCGCTATCCGTGCGCTCCTCGGCCGTTGCGCCTCAGTTCGACACCTATGATTTCACGTTTTGCATTAATGATTGCCCGGAGTTGTTCACAGAATTAATGCCTTGCCGATCTGACAGGTCAGAACAAGTTTGCATCTCTCTTCGAACCATCCTCATCGTACAAAGTGTTCTCTTTAGAAGATTCCGATGTCGATCGAATTAATTAATTTTGAAGGATTCTCCCACGAAGACGCAGGGGAGTGGGATTCGTAAGAAGTTTACTGGAATCTATCTATTTCCAGCCGCTTTTGTACATTTGCACATGTCCCTACCCTCGCAATGGTATTTTTGAAGCACAAGCAAGGCGTTCATGTGCATAGCACATGCGTACTCCACTGCGCCACCGAGCATATGCCATGCTCTGGCCAAGCTGTCAACCACGTCTGCCGATGCATTAGATGCAGTGAAATCCCCATCCGTGTGTACAGTAATTGTCTTATGGTCGCATCGGAATACCACTAAAGTATTAGTGCCATGTCGGCATAGTCCTTGCGGTTGATATCCGCTCGGTGCACGGATGGCGGGGGTTTCAGGCTGTCGGTGACATACCAGCGCTGGTACCGCTGTCCTGTTTCCTCCCCACTTCTGACGCGATCATAATGTGGCCTTGTCAGTATTGCATAATTATCGCTATATGACCAGCTTATATACCTGGGAATTTGGATTTGGGTCTATCTTAGCAAAGCCAAGGCTCTCGTCTGGAACGACGCTTTTCTCCCTGATTGGTGTTCCGTTTCAATCCAGCCCAAGGGAGTTCGTTCGTCTTCAGTTTGTGAAATCTTTTGCTCCCACAAGAGGCTCGGCGCTCTCATTTGCCTTGTGTTATCGTTCTTAGCATGTTCGAAGTTTTGTTTAAAGTGGTTGACGAAACCGTAGCCATTCAACTTGAACGCATCACCACAATCCAGAATCATGTTCTAATCGTGAACTAGAAAATGCATTCATGGCATCCAGCGCTTGTTAGCCAGCTGTGCCAAATATATGAAGTACTTGCCAAATTCTTGCTATGGTGCGGCAATTCACAAGTGTGAATTGGCTTAGATCGTGGGGAGGCTGGAGATAAATTATGCTTCATAGATACAGCTGCTTGCAGGATGTACTTGACTCGCAGGCTCTGTGAGCAAAGCTCCATTTGGCTTTTGGATGTTCGGGGGGGTGCTTGCATTTGGAGCCCTGGACAGCCACTTAGTTCATTATGATCTTTTTACAGCCGAGGGGTCTTTGCCTACACCCAGGGAAACCATTCTTCTTTCTTTTGCGCTTTTTGAACAGTGTCTAGGTGACTAGATGTGGCCCAAAGCTCTGTAGTAAGTGACCACAGTTCGGTGAAAGGTCAAAGTACTACTCTCGTGTGTTTTCGGCTTTTTTTTTTTTTTTAGAAAC